>ENA-UENT01000298-UENT01000298.1-marine-metagenome-genome-assembly--contig:-NODE-298-length-34782-cov-3.563067_pt1 | contig 34782 bp, 21 predicted proteins | sample MGYA00237879_ERZ529330 | MGnify/ENA primary metagenome ERZ529330 (study PRJEB26372, sample SAMN05368345) | marine metagenome | biome: cultured habitat; feature: ocean water; material: water; isolation... | reverse complement strand
GGTTGCAAAAATAGACGGATTTTTGATTTTCCACAAACTTCAACCAAAAAAAACTAGAAAAATTTCAGTTACTTTTGAGCGATTGAGCGTTTTACTGTTTGACAACTGGGGTGTGTAGCGAATTAAAGCCTTGAATTTGAAGCTCTTCCAGTTGAGAAATATCAACATTATATGCCCACTAGATTATTTGCCATACCATTTGGGGTCGGCTTTTTTTTATTTTTCTACTTGGCTTGGGCCAAGGACGAGACTTATGCGATCTATATCATTCCTTGCAGTTTGATCCTTGGGCTAATGTATGTTTTTAGCCCTCAGATCGACTGGTGGTGGTACAAACGCTATCCGCCGGATTTGACGGATGGTATCCGTCGGTTCTTTAGTGAACGATACACTTACTATACTCGATTACCTTTGCGAGACAAGGAAACCTTTCGGCAAAAAGTGGCGATGTTTAGCATGGCTACGGATTTCAAACCTATGGTAATGCCCGAGGTGCCCGGAGATGTGAGAGCCATCGTAAGTGCTAGTGCCGTGCAGTTGAGTGCTGTCTTTGAAGACTTCCTTTACCCTCCTTTCGAGAACGTCGTGATCTATCCGCACCCTTTCCCTTCTCCCCAATATCCAGAACACTTCCATATTTCAGAACTCTTTGAAGAGGACGGAGTGGTCCTTTTTTCCATGGATCACCTGATCAAGAGTTTTGCGGAACCGGATCGATATTACAATATTGGATTGCATGAGTTTGCCAAGGTCTTTATGCTAACCTATCCAGACAAGGCCTATCCCGAATTGACGGAAGATAGCTGGGACGATTTGGAACAGATTAGTCAGTTTAGCAAAGCAGCGATTTTAGAATGGATAAATCTGCCTGAGATAGAGCCGGCGCCCGTTAGTATTGCCCACTTCTTCGTTTTTCCGGAAAGCTTTAAGGCGGTCTTGCCCGAAATGTACCAAACGTATTGTGAGATCTTTCAACAGGATCCAATGGGGCAGGTTTAACCCTACTGGCGTCACCCTAGTGCCATTCACGAATATCTGAGCTTTCCCTTCTTTAAGTCCTCGTACCTTCTCCACTGAAACTACTGTAGGTGCAGTAGTCCATCTTATCATTTCAAAATTTCAAGTATGAGAAGTTACCTGACTGTATGTTTACTTTGTCTTTTTGGATTAGGGCTTAATGCCCAGGAATCAGCTGTACAAGGTGTGGAAAAAGCATTGAATTATTACCTTGATGGAGGCACCAACAATGATGCTGATATGGTTGCAAAAGCCTTTCATCCGGCTGCTGAATTGAAATTCGTAAAGGATGGAGGCTACCAGGAAATAAGCATCGACGATTTTCTTGCCAGAATCAAACCTGGACCAAAATCCGATCGAAAAACGAGTATCAAATACATCAATGTTACGGGCCAAGCGGCTAGTGCCAGTGTGGAAATCGACTATGCCGACTTCACTTTCATTGATTACTTCAATTTGCTAGAAGTGGATGGCGAATGGAAGATTGTGAATAAGATCTTCTTTAAGAGAATGAAAGCAGAGAAAGGCTCATGAATGGGCTAATACGATCTACTCTTTTGATCTTCTGCTTGGGTACGGTAGCATGTGCTTCGCAGCAAGGAGAAGAGGCTCAGACTGAGGATGCACAGACTATTCTAGAACGTTGCTTCCAATTTCATGACCCTAATAATGAGTGGCCTGACTGGGCAGGTACCTATGTATCTATGGAGCCCCGTTTGCAAACCCCAGACCGGAAAAGCAAGGTTCAAATACGAACCGATGGTAGCTTTTTTGACATGGAGCGTGGCTATGGGAAGGACACTTTGCATTGGACGATCAAAGAAGGGCAATATTTGACCTTTGTTAATGGTCAGCTGGTGCAAGATACCGCCACGATGCGACTCCACCGTTTGAGCCAAGAGCGAGCCGACGGTTACCATAACTACTATCGAACCAAATTGGGCTTGCCGATGAGCCTGAAAGGACGATATGAATTAAAGCAAGGAAATGTCGAGCCAGTGAGCTGGCAAGGAGCAAGTGTCTACCGCCTAGAATTGGAAATCGCTGATGCGCCTTTTTCTACGGCTTGGGAATTATTCGTAGATTCGAAGAATTATCAATTGCTTGGGTATGGTTTTGCTCCAACTGAAGAAGAAAGTGAATATTTAGTGCTAGACCAACTGATGGATATGGGCCAAATGAAATGGCCGCGAATGCGTCATTGGTACAGCAGGGAAGCGGACGAATACCTAGGCTCAGATATAATTCTTACGGCATCTCCTATGCATGATTGACCAATTGTACTTAACATTTTTGACGGGCATCTTTCTTACATCTGCCCTGTTTTATATGGTGCTGTTTTTCGGCTTTAGCCGGAAAGCGGCTTTCCTTTTTTTCGCCCTCTTTTGCATCAGCTATGCTGGGAAGATTGTCTTTGCTGCTACTTTAGACTTTATGGATTTCGGCTTGACAGGCGAAATAGAGAATACGGCCAAAGGGGTAGCTTATTACATGGGAGGAGTCGCCCTGGTTGGGTTTCTGCTGTACGAATTTGAAGTGCCAAATCGGCTCAGGTATCTTTTAGCTTTTGTTATCCTTACCTGGATACCCTATTGGCTACACTGGGTTTCGTATGCTCTTATGTTCATGCCGGCTGCACTCGCTATTACTGGCTATGCTCATTACCATAAAAAAGATGGGAGTACCTTGGCCTTGGTGGGGTTATTTGGGTTGGCCTTATTCAACTACCTGGATCATGAGCAGAATCTGATTTTTCTTGGCTTCTTTATCGGAGTGTTATTCTTCATCGTATGTATGACCTTATCGGTTGGGCGGCAGGTGGCTCAACAATTTAGACTACGACAGGAAGCCCATACCCGTTCGGAGCGCCTGGAGAATCAATTGCTGAAAAAAAGTATTCAACCGCATTTTATATTCAACTCCTTGGCTTCTTTACAAGAGCTGATTGATCAACATCCCACTAAGGCTTCAAAATTCGTAGATAATTTAGCCCATGAGTTTAGGATGCTCAATGCGGTGGTGGGAAAAACTTTGATTCCAATTGAGGAAGAGCTGAGCCTCTGCCAAGCACACTTGAGGATCATGGAATTCAGGAAGAACGCGCAATTCCGTTTGGAGGTTGTCGGTGTAAATGGTGATGAATGGGTTCCTCCTGCCATTTTTCACACACTCATAGAAAACGGAATTACGCATGGCTATGGAAGCAAAAGGAGTGGCTACTTTCATTTACAAAAGACGCCCTTAGCTAACGGGTATTGTTACCGCTTGTTTAATGATAGCGAAATGGCTAATTCTGATCTGAACACCAACGGAAATGGTACTGGATACAAATACCTAGAAGCCCGCCTACAGGAAAATTATGGTGACCAATGGAAGGTGCATAGGGGAGCGGTAGAAGAAGGTTGGGAAGTGAGAATATCAATCTTTAATCCGTAAGTATGAGGTTGTTAATAGTAGAAGATGAGGATTTAATTGCTCAGCGTTTGGAACGACTATCGCGGCAGATCATTGGGCATCGGTTGCAACATTTAGCGGTACTTCCAACTCTAGAAGCTGCTCAGCTACATCTCAAAGAAATGGCGGTTGACCTGGTTTTACTAGATTTGAATTTGAATGGTAAGGACGGGTTTAAGTTGTTGCACCAATATACTGCTCAATCTTTTCATACGGTAATTGTTTCCGCTTATACGGAGAAAGCGATAGAGGCTTATGAGTTTGGAGTGTTGGACTTTGTCCCCAAACCCTTTGACCTGTCCCGTTTATCCAAAGCTTTTGATCGTTACTTTGATACTGATTATCGATCTTTGTATCCTACCCGATATCTAGCCTGCAAGTGTCGCGGCCGCCTGGAACTGATTCGAGTTTCGGAAATCCTGTATTGCCAGGGAGCAGATCATTATGCTCGGCTGTTTCTGCGTAGTGGAGAAGAGAAACTGTATGATAAATCCCTAAATCAGTTACTCCCTTTGCTTCCGCCCTCCTTTTTGCGAATCCACAAATCTTATATTGTGAACCTGGACGAAGCTGGAGCCCTGCAAGTTAGAGGTGGGGGCCGGTACTTCTTCGAAATGCCTAATGAAGTGGATGTGCCAGTTAGTCGTTCTGGTTATAAGTTGCTTAAATCTCATCTTGCAAGGTAACTTTCTGATATTTTTTCGTCTCAAATACAAGAAATTCAACAGCCGCAAGCGCTTAGCTGTTTGTATTTTGGGGGAGAAGATGCAATTTTGTGGTAGCTACTGTTAAGAAAGCCTTATAACGGAATTAACTAGATATTAAGGAATATTCAAATCCAGAATTCAGTTTTAGGGTTTATATACAAGCTAATTCACATCCGGCAAGTTTTAGTTGTAAGAGCCTAAGCCAGTTAAGTGGGGCAATATAGACAATTGCCCAGGCTCAACTGATCTCAGATTAATAAATAGAACACAATATGAAAGTACTAAATCCATTTTCCGTTGGTCGTTTCGCCCTTTTAGTATTGGGTTTCTTGATCGTGGAATCATGCGCAGTTAACCCTGTTACAGGTAAACGCCAGGTCATGTTCATGTCAGAAAGCCAGGAAATTGCTTTGGGTGCCCAATCTGACCCAGCCGTTGTAGCGCAATTTGGACTATACAAGAATGATAAGTTACAAGCCTTCATAAAGGAAAAGGGTCAAGAAATGGCCAGTATTTCGCACCGTTCTCACCTCAAATATGAATTCAAGGTGGTTGATTCTCCAGTTCTCAATGCCTTTGCCTTGCCGGGTGGCTACGTCTATTTTACCAGGGGAATTCTTGCTCATTTCAATAATGAGGCTCAGTTCGCCGGTGTATTGGGGCATGAAATCGGACATATTACAGCACGCCACGGGGCTAGCCAGCAAAGTAAGCAAATGCTGTACTCGGGCGGGTTAATTCTTGGCATGGTACTTTCTCCAGAATTAGCTTCAATGGGAGAACTGGCGAGTCAGAGTTTAGGACTGTTGTTCTTAAAGTTCGGACGAGATGACGAAACGCAATCGGACCAATTAGGAGTAGAGTATTCTACCAAGATCGGCTATGATGCGAAGGAAATGGCTCGCTTTTTTGGTGTCCTAGATCGAGTTTCTGGAGGGCCTGAAGGAAGAGTACCGACCTTTATGTCGACGCACCCTGATCCTGCGGATCGAAATGTTAAGGTGGAACAATATGCCAAGGAATGGCAGGCGAAAACGCCAGCTAAGAATTTCGAGGTGAATAGGGATAGTTATTTACGCTTAATCGATGGTATCACATACGGGGAGGATCCTCGTCAGGGATTTGTGGAGAATAATAATTTCTACCATCCTGATTTGAAATTCCAGTTCCCAACGCCCCAGGGGTGGCAGGTGCAAAACTCACCTCAACAAGTGGCCATGGCGCCTAAAGGCGGCAAGGCCATGATGATTATGAACTTGGCCCAAGGCCAATCCTTGGAAGCAGCTGCTCAGGCAACCAACGAACAATACAAGTTTAACACCATCTCTTCCCGGAACACAACGGTGAATGGTTTTCAGGCAATTGAAATGGTGTCTGAAATGCAACAGCAACAACAGCAGCAGCAACAAGGACAGCAGCAACCTCGTGTCCAGGCACAGACTTATTTAATTCTTTACAATAATTTGATTTACCGCTTTATCGGCTTGTCTTACGCACAGGATTTCGCTACTTACCAGAACTCTTTCTTGAATACTATGCGAAACTTTAGAAGTTTGCATGATCCTAATAAGTTGAATCGTCAGCCTGAGCGCATCGATGTTCAACCAGTGAAGGTAGATAATAGTACGTTGGCTGAAGTTTTCCGCAGCTACGGATTAGATAGTAAGCGACATGAAGAATTTGCGGTATTAAATGATATGCAATTGACAGATCGTCTTCCAAGAGGAATGTTGATCAAAGTGCTGGAGCGATAGGGGTGAACTTAATCGCTTAATTTTGAACTTCAGCATAAGGGATGGCCCTTGATTCACAATCAGGGGCCATCCCTTTTTTCTTACCACTCGCGCTAGAGTATATGGTTTATTCTACCTACTGCAAACCTTCTTTGGCGTTCTTTCGCTTGATCCCAAATCTCTTTTTTCCACAACGCCCAACATGCTGTAAGTCGTATTTATATCGCTCATTCAGAAGAATATATGGTAAATGCTTTCCAATAATCTTCCAAGTTAGGGGAATGGCCAGGTTAGCAGAATACTAGTTTTTTTTATATCTTGCTTAACCAAGAAGTCATACTATCAGCGAAATAGACCTGAAAATCCGAGTGCTACCCTTCAGCGGAAAGATTTAACATAGGTCGGACTGTAGATTGCATCAACGCATTGCCATCAACTCTTCTTTTACCAACAAAATACCATATCACGACTTTGTTGCATTTTGTTCCAGCGTTTGAACTAAGTAAAGACAGATCTTTCTAAGTTTTGACTTACAATCGTAAAATTATATGAAAAGGGTTTATCGAGAAATAACGCCTGTGACTAGCAAAGATGTCTTTCGGATATTTTACTATCCGGAGGCCGAGTTTAGGTACCCGCTTCATCACCACCCGGAGTACGAAATCAACCTGGTGTTGGGTAGCAAGGGAACGCGGATTGTCGGAGATGCTGTGGAAACTTATGAGGAAGAGGAGTTAGTCTTGTTGGGGCCTTACATTCAGCATTGTTGGGATGGCGCTGCGTATGTGGAAGAAACAGGTATCACTCCCGAAGTGATAGTGGTTCAATTCCATAAAGATCTTTTCACGAATCACTGGTTGATGAAAGATGCCTTTGTGCCGATTCGGATCTTGCTGAGTGAATCCTCTCGAGGAATTGAATTTTTTGGAGAAACCAGAAAGAAAGGGATTAAGATGTTGAAGGAATTACGAGGTCTCAGTGGTTTCCCCGCGACCTTGGCTTTCTTTGAATTTCTATACGTACTGGCCACTACCAGTGAAAAGCGCCAAGTGGCGAGCGCTGGTTATGTGGTGCCTACTCCATACTTCCGCAACAAACGCATTGAAGATGTATACAATTACATCAATCAGCACTTTAAGAAGGATCTTCAATTGGCGGAAGTGGCAGCTGTAGCCAATATGAGTCCATCGGCCTTCAGTCATTACTTCAAAAAGTGTTCTAACAAGAGTTTTATCCACTTTTTGGTGGAGAAGCGTGTGAGCTATGCTTGCAAATTGCTGCTGGAAACGGAATGTACTGTGAGAGAGATCTGTTTTGAGTCAGGATTTAATAATCTTTCCAACTTTAATCGGTTGTTCAAAAAGTATAAAGGTGTAACGCCAAAAGCTTACCGATTATCCCTGGAAAGAGACCTACTTCAGATCAAGCATGAGGGGCGATTTTTCGCTGTTGAGGACAAAACTGGGAATTGATGCTTTTCTCAATACTTTGTAGCTAAAGACTGATACTTTTTTGAACGAAGACTATTAAGTATTATACAATTTGGTTACATTCGATTTCCAATTTTACTTCGGTTTATTAAAGAATAACCGACAATAATTACGGAAAAATTATTAAGAAGAGTCAAACTTTTGTAGCTAAATGAACAGCGCTCAAGAATGTATTATACTTGGAATAGTACTTTTTTGAATTGATTTCTTGGCCACGTTAACGCAGATACAACCATTTCACAAGGGTTTTCATACCAGGACCCATCCCCTAAGCCAAAACCATAGATGTAGTAGAAGAAACTCTTTAGGAACTATATAGTAATCCAACACCTTTCCTTGGTTTTTTCTCATCTCATCTACCTAAGTCCGCCAGTAAAGCCAGACCAAGTATTACTGCCATTATATCATCATAACAAACTTGCCAAAGCTACTAGGGCCAGCCTTGCGTATGCAAGAGCTGCCTAGATAGTATTGGGCAAAAACGAAAAATCAATATATGGCAATCATTTACTCTTGTAAACATAATTATCGGTTTATGAAACAAAAAACTTTGGGTATGAATCCGCTAGTATTGCGGATAAGCTTCCTTTCGTTGTTTCTTGCCTTAGGGACTTTCCTTTCGGCGCAGATTCAAGGAAAGGTAACAGATGCCGAGACGGGCGAGCCTTTAATCGGTGCCTCCGTATTGGTGCAAGGAACTTCTTCCGGTACAGTTACAGATCTTGATGGTAACTTCTCAGTGGCAGCTAAGCCAGGAGATCTTTTGGAAGTTTCTTACACAGGGTATTCTACACAAGAAATTGAGGTAGGGTCACAAAGTGTGATCGACATTCAATTGTCTGTGGGGGTTGCCTTGGGTGAAGTAGTAGTAACGGGATATTCTGTTGAATCAAAAAGACAGACAACAGGGGCCGTTTCCATTGTAAAATCAGCTGACCTTAAAGCTATTCCTTCGGGTAACGTAGAGCAGCAGTTGCAAGGGCGTGTAGCCGGTGTAACGGTGGTCACGAACGGACAGCCTGGTACGACCAGTCAGATCCGTGTTCGTGGTTTTGGGGCTTTCGGTGGTAATGCACCCCTATACGTTGTAGATGGTGTTCCTGTAGGTTCTACGGAATTCCTATCTCCAGATGATATTGAAACATCAACCGTACTAAAGGATGCAGCTTCTGCTTCTATCTATGGTGCTCGTGCAGCTAACGGTGTAATTGTTTATACCACTAAGCAAGGATCAAAAGGGAAGAAGAAACTACGCGTATTCTATGATGGGGTATTTGGTGTGACTGATCCAAATGTAGGTGGTTCTCCTGAAATGTTGAATCCACAAGAGATGGCGGAGTGGACACACATCGCTTACCGTAATAATGCAACAGCTAACGGAACTGAGCCTTCGTATACTCACCCACAATATGGTAGTAATGCTACGCCTAGGTTACCTGACTATCTACACGCTAACGGTCAAAATGGTGTAGTAGGTTCTGTTGACGTAGAAGCGATCAGAAAGGCATTTGAGGCTGATCCTGAAAACGTATTCTTGATCCGTCCTAACCTAGCTGGTACAAACTGGTACGATGAAATTACTCGTACAGGTTTCCTTCAGCGTCACTCTTTAGGATTTAGCGGTGGTACGGATAATGGTGGATACTACTTCGGTATGTCTGTACAGGAGCAAGAAGGTATCTTGTTGTCTAACAACTTCCGTCGCTATAGCTTCCGTGCTAACTCTTCTTGGGAATTGACTCCATGGTTGAAAGTTGGAGAAAACCTTCAATTCACTTTCCGTTCTGCTAGAGGGCAGACTGGTGGTGGTGGTGGTGCTGGTATTGCTGATGATGAATCAGAAGTATTGGCTGCTTACCGTATGCCTACGATCATTCCTGTATTTGACGAATTTGGTAGCTACGCAAGTACTAAGGCTGCAGGTTTCAATAACCCTCGTAACCCAGTACGTCGCCTAGTTCAAGACCGTCAGGATGATAATAGCTTTAACAACAGTGGATTTGGTAACTTATTCCTTGAAATCCAGCCAATCCAGGATCTTGTTTTCCGATCTAGTATTGGAGGTGGATTCAACAATTTCCACTATGTAAACTACGGTTATCGCTATCTAGGGGACTCAGAGCCTCAGGCTAGTAACTCTTTCTCTGAAGGATCTGGCTATGCTTACCAGTATGTATTTACAAATACAGTGAGCTATAAGACCTTAATCGGTGGTAGCCACAGTATTACTGCTTTAGGTGGTATTGAGGCATTGAACACTGGCCGTGGAAGAAACATCAACGGTTCTGGTATCAATCCTTTCTCTACTGACCTTGACTTCGTTAACCTTTCAACAGTAGGTAACCCTCAAGTTAACAGTAACTTGTTTAGCGGTGTAAACTTCTACTCTCTATTTGGTAAGGTGGACTATAACTATAAAGAAAAGTACTACTTGACGGGGGTTATCCGTCGTGATGGTTCTTCTCGATTTGGTGAAAATGCTCGTTTCGGTACATTCCCAGCGGTTTCTGCTGCATGGCGTTTGACTGCTGAGCCTTTCATGCAAGGTGTATCTTGGATCTATGACTTGAAAATCCGTGGTGGATGGGGTGAAATGGGTAACTCCAACAACGTTGATCCAAGTAACCAGTTTTCTCTGTATAACTCCAATAGAGGCCGTACCTTCTACCCAATTGCTGGTCAAAGTAGTGGCGTAGACGAAGGTTTTGCTCGTTCTCGTATTGGTAACCCTGATGCGAAGTGGGAGACCAGTGTAATGACTAACATCGGTTTTGATGCTTCTTTCTTCAACAACCGCTTGGAAATCATCCTTGACTGGTGGAGAAAAGAAACAGAAGATCTTCTATTCCAAGTACCTGTAGCAGCAGTTGTAGGTCCTTATGCAGCAGCTCCTTCTGTAAACATCGCTACGATGTTGAACCAAGGTGTTGACGTTCAGATCATCAACCGTGGTAACTTAGGAGGTGACTTCAAGTATGAATTAACCGTTAACGGTGCTTTCTTGGACAATGAAATTACTTTCTTGGCTCCAGGTTTGGACTTCATTACTGGAATTAACCCATCTTTCCGTGGTATCAGACCGATCCGTAATGCAGTAGGACAACCACTGTCTTCTTTCTTCGGTTACAATGTGATCGGATACTTCAACAGCGCAGCTGACGTAGCTAACTCTCCTGCTCAGGATGGTGCTGGTGTAGGACGATTCAAGTACGAAGATGTGAACGGTGACGGAGAAATCACTCCTGATGACCGTACTTTCCTAGGTAGTCCAATTCCTGATTTCACAGGTGGTTTGACTTTCAACGTATCTTACAAGAACTGGACATTAGGTACTTACTTCTATACTTCTATCGGTAACGAGATTTGGAACCAACAGAAGTGGTTTACTGACTTCTTCGGTACTTTCGAAGGATCTGCTAAAGGTGTAAGAGCTAAGAATTCTTGGACTCCTGAACTAGGAGATGCAGCTGAAGTACCCATCTGGGAAAGTGCTTCTAACTTGAGTACCAGTGGTGCAGAAAACTCTTGGTATGTAGAAGATGGATCTTACTTGAGAATGCAACAATTATCTCTTACTTACGAATTGACGCAAGGTATCGAGCGTTTCGGTTTGTCTAGCTTAAGAGTAGGTTTTGCAGCTAACAACCTTTTCACTATCACAGGTTATGAAGGATTAGATCCTCAGGTAGGTGGTGATGCGGATACTCGTTTTGGAATCGACGTAGGTAACTATCCTGTAACTAGAGGATTTACCTTCTCTTTGGGCTTAGGTTTCTAAGAATCAGGGGAATTTGTCGAATCCGGACAGTTTTAGCAAATTTCATTTGGCTCGAAATCATTGCAATAGCATTATTTTTAGGTCAGTGAAAAATTGCAATTATCAAAATTGATAAATGATTTTTAACATGAATAATATAAATCATTACAAAAAAGTCTTACTGACGCTTGCTGCTTGTGCAGTATTCATGGTGTCTTGTAAGGATGAATTCTTGGAAGTTGCTCCAACGGGTTCATTGGCTAACGCCCAGTTAGCAACAAAAGCAGGGGTTGAAGGTGCGCTGATCGGTACCTACAGTGCCTTGAATGGTGTTTTTGGTAACCGCTTTGAAGGACCAAACCACTGGATCACTGGTACGATCTGTGGTGGTGATGCCAACAAAGGGACTGACCCTGGTGACTACTCTTCAATCAACCCAGTTCAGCGTTATGAAACAGACCCTACTCAAGGGGATTTGAATAACTTCTGGCGTGGCCGTTACGAAGGCGTAGCTCGTGCAAATGAAGTATTACGTTTGTTAGCTGCTGCTACTGATGTAAGCGCTGACGATGCTACCAGAATTTCTGCTGAAGCTCGTCTATTGAGAGGTCACTACTACTTTGACCTTAAGAAGCACTACAATAACATTCCATACATTGATGAGACGCTTACCAATCCAGAAGAGATTGCAGCGGTTCCTAACTCTGCAGATGTTTGGGGTAAGATTGAAGCTGACTTCCAGTTTGCCATGGATAACCTGCCTGAGACCATGTCTCAAGCTGGCCGTAACAACAAATGGGCTGCTGCTTCTTACCTAGCTAAAGCTTATGTTTTCCAAGGTAAGTGGGCTCAGGCTAAGTCATTGTTTGATAATATCATCGCTAATGGACAAACTGTTAATGGCAAAAAGTATGGTTTGGTTCCAGCTTATGCTGAAATCTACAACGCCGCTAACGATAACCACGAAGAAGCAGTATTTGACGTGGAAGCTGCCATTAACTCTGGTAGTACGCAGAATGCGAACTATTTTGATGACTTGAACTACCCATACAACACAGGTTCTGACGGACCTGGTAACTGCTGTGGATTTAACCAGCCAAGTTTCGATCTAGTTAATGCTTTCAGAACTTCAGGTGGTCTTCCATTGTTGGACAACTCTTACAATGACGATGCAAATGCAGTTAAGCATGACTATGGTGTAGAAGCAGGTGATCCATTTGAGCCAGATGCTGGTCCACTTGATCCACGTCTAGACCACTCTGTAGGACGTCGTGGTATTCCTTACCTAGATTGGATTCCTCACCCAGGTAAAGCATGGATCCGTAACCAAGCTTATGCTGGTCCTTTCTCTCCTAAGAAGTACATCTACTACAAGTCTCAGGAAAACACTTTGACTGACGGTAGTTCTTGGACTCGCGGTTACTCCACCATGAACTATACGATTATCCGTTTTGCTGATGTATTGTTGATGGCTGCTGAGGCTGAAGTTGAAGCAGGTTCTTTGGAGAAAGCGAGAGAATACGTAAATATGGTACGTGCTCGTGCAGCTAACTCTGACCACTGGGTGAAAAATCCTGACGGCAGCAATGCGGCTAACTATCAGATCGAGTTGTACAACGATCCATGGACTGATCAAGGCGTAGCTAGAACAGCTGTTCGTTTTGAGCGTCGTCTAGAGCTTTCTGGTGAAGGACACCGTTTCTTTGATCTAGTACGTTGGGGAATCGCTGAGGAAACGCTCAATGCTTACCTGCAGAACGAAGCTAAGATCTTGGTTACTAAGTTTGGTGGTGCTAGCTTTACTGCTGGTAAAAATGAGTACTACCCAATTCCTCAAACTCAGATCGATATTCAAGGTGCAGATGTTTTGACGCAAAACCCTGGATACTAAATCGTGATATAGCATAGTTGTACGCAACTATTCGCATATAGAATAAAGAGAGGGCTGCCTGTTTACACGGGTAGCCCTCTCTTCCGTAGTGAACTTAGAGAAGAGACTTTAGAGCGATAAAAAGCCATTGATCTGTGCCTAAAAACGCTACCTTTGGGGCCCAGAAAAATAAACAACAAAACATGAAGTTGAATCATCCGCATACCTATGTTTACCCGCTTTGGGGCTTGTTCATGATAGCCTTAGTATTTGCTTGTGAAAAACCAACCTCTAGTACTGTATACAAGAAACTAGATAGCTCGATTACTGGGCTTGACTTTGTCAATGAGATTACAGAAACAGACTCCTTCAATATTCTAGAAACGGAATTCATCTATAATGGGGGTGGGGTAGCGGTTGGTGACCTAAATGGAGATGGATTACAAGACCTTTTCTTTGCCGGGAATCAGGTTGACAATCGCTTATACATAAATAAGGGTGGCCTAAAATTTCAAGATATATCGACTTCTTCCGGGGTGCAAAAGCCCAATCCGGAAATTTGGTCCTCTGGTGTGACTATTCTTGATATCAACCTTGATGGATTGCAGGATATTTATGTGTGTAACACCTTATCGGAGGAGGCCAATAATCGTAGAAATCTTCTTTATATCAACCAAGGAAATGATGGTGAGGGGAATCCATCTTTTCAAGAAATGGGTGCGGCTTATGGCGTGGCGGATACCAGCCATTCTTCCCATGCTCAGTTTTTTGATTACGATCGAGATGGAGACTTGGATCTGTTTGTAGGAGTGAATTTAATTGAAGGTCGATATCCCAATCAATTTGTGGACATCAAGCTGGACGGAACGGGGCTGAATAGAGACAATCTATTCCGGAATGACTGGGATGAAAGCCTGGGACATCCTGTTTTTACGGATGTTTCCTTAGAGGCAGGTCTGTTGCAGGATGGCTACAGTCATAGCACTTTGATTCATGACTTTAATGAGGATGGCTGGCCCGATATCTACGTCGCTAATGACTATCAAAGCGATGACCTCATTTTTATCAATAACCAGGATGGTACTTTCACCAACCAAGCCGGCAAAATCTTTAAGCATTTTTCCTTGTCTGCGATGGGTAGTGATGTGGCGGATTTCAATAATGATGGGGCTGCGGATTTCTTTACCACAGAAATGCAGCCTTATTACAATAAACGTAAGAAGCTCTTCCAAGGGGAGAGTAGTTATCAAATGCAGATTCTAACGGAGCGATTTGGCTATAATTATCAGTATACACGCAATACACTCCAACTCAATAGAGGAACAGATCCTGATACAGACCTACCCGTTTTTTCGGAAGTAGGAATGTATGCTCAGGTGCAAGAGACCGATTGGAGTTGGGCAGCTTTATTTGCAGATTATGACAATGATGGTTGGCAAGATCTTTATGTAGCGAATGGATTTCCTCGAGATGTGACTGATCGAGATTTTGCAGACTTTCGTGCCTTTGCTAGTAATCTGGTAACTACCAAGGAGCTTTATGAGCGTATTCCAGAAGTGAAGTCTCCGAATTTCCTATTCCGCAATCAGGGTGACCTCACTTTTGCCTCGGTCGGGAAGGAATGGGGCTTGGCATTCCCATCTTTTAGTAATGGTGCTGCCTATGCCGACTTAGATAATGACGGGGATTTGGAGTTAGTGACCAATAATATTGATGATGAGGCATTTCTTTTTGAGAATACTACGAATCAAGCAAGCATGGTATCACCTAGCCAACAGTACCTGCGCGTAAATTTGCAAGGGCCGGAGTCTAACCCCGGAGCCTACGGAGCGAAGATCGAAATTCGGCACGGGGGGATACAACAACTCCGGTTCAACTTATCGAATAGAGGTTATCTATCACAATCCGAAAACATTGCTCACTTTGGCTTAGGAGAGGTGTCGGAAATAGATACTTTGCTCGTGACTTGGCCAGATGGTCGCCAAACGTTGCAAGAAGGGGTGAAATCCAATCAGATCCTTGAAATTGCTTATGAGACAGCTGGAGCAAGCAAGGACCTGGCAGCGAGTACTGATAAGCTATTTGCTGAGGTAGCAGCCAATTACCAGTTGGCGTACGAGCATAAGGATATAGACTTTATCGATTTCAACTTCCAAAGAACTTTACCTCATAAGTTTTCTCAGTATGGGCCTTCCATCGCGATTGGTGATGCCAATGGGGATGGAAGAGACGATGTTTTCCTGGGAGGAAGCCGTGGGTTTGATCAAACGTGGATGTGGCAGCAAGCTGATGGCCAGTTTCAATCCGAAACGATCAGTTTTAAGACCGATGGGGAGAAAAGAGAAGAGGATATAGCCAGCTTATTATTTGATGCTGATGGGGATAAGGATCTGGATCTTTATTTGGTGAGGGGGAATGCTCAGTCTGAGGCGGGAAGTGCATTGTATCAGGATGTATTATATATCAATGATGGAACGGGGCAATTCACGCTAGCTTCGGATGCCTTGCCTGAAATGACAGCTAATGGATCTTGCGTAAAAGCCGCTGATTTTGATCGCGACGGGGATTTGGATCTATTTGTGGGTAGCCGAGTTCTACCCAGGGCTTACCCTTTGCCAGATAGATGTTATTTATTGAGAAATGATAGTGAGGGCGGAAAGGCTAAGTTCACGGATATTACTGCTTCGATCAATGAAAAATTGCTAAAACCGGGCTTGATTACGGATGCACTATGGACCGATGTAGATGGCGACCAATGGCCAGATCTAATGCTAGCAGGAGAATGGATGTCTTTGATGGTTTTCCAAAACGAAGAAGGTAAAGGGCTAAAAGATATTACGGCCGCTAGCGGTTTGGCTGAATATGCCGGTTGGTGGAATAGTTTGGCTGCCGCTGACCTCGATCAAGATGGAGATATGGACTATATCGCCGGTAATTTTGGTGAAAACCTCTATTTCCGTTGTACCTCGGACCAGCCTTTGAAGATCTATGGTCAAGATTTGGATCAAAATGGGATGGTTGATCCATTGATCTCTTGTTACTGGCAAGATTCTCTGGGTAACAAGGATGAATACCTCTATCACCCCCGACAAGATTTGGTGAAGCAATTTGTTGGGATTCGAAAGAAATTCAATACTTACGGAGAGTATGGAGAAGCCACTGTCTCCGAGATGTTCACACCGGAGGAGATGGAAGGGGCAACGATCCTCACTGCCAATTGGATGAAGACCGCTGTCATCGAAAATCTAGGAAATGGAAAGTTTGAATTGAAGGCTTTGCCTATCGAAGCACAGTTGGCGCCAGTATATGCCATTTTACCTTACGACCTCAATCAAGATGGCCAAATAGACCTATTGATGATCGGTAATGATCACGGTATAGAAGTTCAGCAAGGGCGAGCGGATGCCTTCAATGGCTTGGCCTTGGTCAATCAAGGTGGCTTTGAATTCCAACCGCTTTCTTTGGCGGAGAGTAATTTCATGGTACGGGGAGATGGAATTGGTATGGCTACGATCGGCCTAGAGACGGGGCAGGAGTTGATTTTGGCGACCCAACACCGAGGTAGTTTACGCGCCTTTGAGCTGAAGAACGAGAATAAGGGCCAAGTAATTCCACTGCAACAAACTGAAGTGAAAGCGCGACATTTCCTTGCAGATGGGAAGCAACAAGTGGAGGAATTGTATTGGGGCTCTAGTTTCCTTTCGCAGCGAGGCAGGTATGTAATGAAATCCCCAAATGTTAGCAAGATCGAATTGCTGGCCGCTGATGGTACGGTTAGTCGAACTATTGAATAGAATCATTTATTGAACGGAACTCAGAACAAGTAATCCATGTTTTTGCGAAAGAATAGCATATCTAGCCTGTTATTATTAGGCTTCCTATGTTTCCTGTATACCTGTTCCTCCGATTCTACTCCGGAGGTAGATCCTGATCAACTGGAGGGAGAGGCTTTGGCGCGTTTTGCCTGTAGTAATTGTCATAGTTATCCTAGCCCTGATCTTTTACCCAAAATTGGCTGGGAAAATGTGATCCCGCACATGGCTCATCGGCTGGGAATGGAGTCCCAGACCTACAATCCCTATGCTAGTAAATCCATAGAAGAGTCGTTTCGACTAGAGTCTTCCGGAATTTATCCAACGAGTCCGGTCTTATCCGATTCTACCTGGCAAAGATTGCTCAGTTTTTACCGCTCACAGGCAGCAGATAGTTTTGAATTGACTCCAAAGGCTATTTATCCCAAACCGGAGCTATTCCAAACCCGATTGATTGAACTAAGCATGACGAATCAACCGGTGCTTACGCTCTTAGAGATTGACCAAGAACGGGGTGGAGTATACTATGGGGATGCAAGCGGTAATTTGGCAAAGCTGGATACAGGCTTTCAAAGAAAACAATACGCCAAACTTCCTAGTCCTGTAGTTGATGTAGAATTGGGAGCAAATGATCAAAACTTATATCTGCTGAATATTGGTTTGTTGAACCCAAATGACATAGAGACGGGAGGGGTGGTGAGCACAGATGATGCACGCTTTGCACAGCTAGAACTGCTAAAGCAGAACTTGGCGCGCCCGGTATCTATCGCCGCAGTGCAGATCGACTCTGATGATCAAGAGGATTTAGTAATTGCGCATTTTGGCAATAAGTTGGGTCGACTATCTTGGTATAAAATGGAGAATGGGACGTGGCAGGAAAAGATCATTAAGCAAGAGGCGGGGATGAGTAAGGTCATCGTAGAAGATGTTGACGAGGATGGTGATAATGACTTGGTAGTACTGCGATCTCATGGAAACGAGGGCGTGAGTGTTTTTATTAATAAAAAAGGTTTTTTTGCTGAGCGATCTCTTTTGGAACTTCCACCTATATATGGTACCTCTGATATGGAGTATGTTGATATGAATGGAGACGGGCAAAAAGATATTGTAATAGCGTCGGGAGACAATGGGGACAATACGAACTTGTTGAAACCTTACCATGGCATTAGAGTCTTCTTGAAAGAAGGGGAAGAATACAAAGAATCCTTTTTCCAGGCGATGTTTGGGGCAACAAAGGTTCGGGTTCGGGATTTTGACGAGGATGGAGATATGGATGTTTTTGCTAGTGCTTTTTATGGCGATTATTCAAAACCTGAGCATACCAGTTTGCTGTATCTAGAAAATCAAGGAAATCTACAGTTTACACCTCAACATTTCCCGGAAGCGAAAGCTGGTCGTTGGATAGTGGCTGATGCTGGGGACTTTGACCAAGATGGAGATCAAGATATTGTAGTTGGATCCTTTGTACAAGGGGTTGTTTCTATTGACTATGCTACTTTGCAAGCCTGGCGAACGGAGCCAAAGCATCTCCTTTATCTCGAAAATCAACTCAAATAACTAGCCTAAGCAAGGGAGGAGGAAGTATTACTTATTATTCCTCCTCCCTTATCGATTACTGATAGTTCGGAATGTTTTTTCCCAAGATAAAATCGCGCTTTCCTACCCACAAGTTTCCTTCTAAGATTAAATCCAGTACTCCATTATTCCCTCCACGAGGCGCGGCTCTATCGGTCTCTGCCTTGGTGAGATAGGGGTCTTCTGCAAAATAGTAATCCTGTAGGTAGTAATAGCGACCATTGGGTTCTAAGATGATGGAGTGAATATGTGCTGGGACAGTACGTCCGGGATAGCTGGCAGGTTGTCCAGTATAGAAGGTATAATTTCCTCTCCGATCGGTCTTTACCCAAACTCTTAACTTGCCGTGTCGCCTACCCCAGTTGTTTCCATGATCAGTACTCGGATAGATTCCTTCCTCATTGGTGTGATACGCATAGAGAATGACATTTGCGGCCGGAGTTCGGCCGTCGGCTTGATAGATCGTTCCGGTGATCTTTAGCTTCTTTGTAGCGGTGTGAAAAAGGGATATGGTATCTGTTGAGTGTAGCTCCTGGTCTCCGAATTCCAGTACCGCCTCGCAGCCCTCACAAGGGGCGCCGACTAATCTGGGTTTGGGATCAAACTGAGCTTGACAACTGAAGAAAAGAAAACCAAAGAGCAAAAAGAAGGAGAAAGACTTCATCTTGTTTTTACTCGAAACTAAGCTTTAGAAAGATGGGTTTGAGCAATAGTAGAGGAATGGCAGGAGCTGGGGGTTAAAGTACTAAAACGGGTATAGGACAGATTATTTGATCAACATGACTTCTTGCACAATTTCCCCATCTTGTAGCTCGCCTACTTCATCCATCAGTTGATAGTTGATCACGACCAGGTACAAACCCGGAGGAACGGCCTTTCCACCACTGAATCCGTCCCAGACCTGTTCCGTTCCTTTACTTTCCATCAATTTATCTCCCCAGCGACTATAAACGGCCGTAGTCGCTTGAGCAATGGTGCAACCGCTAAATAGACTCAATTGGTCATTTTGTCCATCATTATTTGGACTGAAGGCGTTGGGAAGATATACGGAGCAGGAGCAAGCCTCTCTGCTGACTGTATAAGTGTAAGCAATGGGATTGGTACAGCTGAGGTTAGAGGCTTGGTAGGTTCCCGCCTCTTCGACTAGTCTCGGATCACTATTCCCGTTGTCTAGCCAAATAAACTCAGAAGAGGGGAGATCGATCAGCCATTTTTCACCACATTGCAGGACGGTGTCGATTTCCAATTGACTTTGATCAGGAGTAGTTTCACAAGCATTATCAAATGTAAGGTCAAGACTGGTGGCTCGTTCAATCTGCACACTACCATCATAAAGACTCATGTTTAAGTCGGATATGGCCGTATCTATAGCAGTAGACTGGGGAGTGTAGTCAGGGGTGAATGTTTCCTGGAAAGCTTCCCAATAAAAACAGTCGGCCTCTTCCTTTCCCAGCTCAACTTGTAAAAGGAAATTCCGTAGGGAAGGGGCGCTAGAAGGAATCGATGCCCCGTTGGCCACAATAGTAAGGTAATCATCTCCGCTGAGTGTATGATGGATATCCCCTGTGTTGAAAGCTTGCCCGGTCACTAGCTTATTTTGTTCGAGTATTTGGCCATCGGCAGAGAGCCATAGATAACAGAGTTCATTCGTGTTGTTGGTAGGGTAACCATAAACAGCTAAGATGTTCCCATTGCTTTCTTGTCGAATACTGGCAGGGTACTTCGTAGAAGTAAAGGCTGAGCTTTTCCAACTCAGGGAACCGTCTGGACTTAGTTTGTAGAAGAATGACCGGTTATCTCTAATGACTTGAAATAGATATCCACCGGTTACTTTGATGGGACCAGTAGTTGGAACCGGACTGTCTGGCGTTCCTTCGCTAGCCCATTGAAGCTCTCCATTGGGCGTGAGCATATAGGTATACTTATCCGACCGGCAAAGGAAGCCTCCGTCATCGGTGAAAATAGCTTCTCCGCCCGTATCAAAAGGGGTGAATCGTTTTCCCCACTCATAGTTCAACTCATCATCAAAGACAGCTACAAAACCCTGCTTTTGGATATTCCAATCGAGCAATAGTCCATAGGCTAGTACTCGATTGTCTTTCATCGAGATGTTGTAAGTAAAGTGATCAACGGTACCGGTATTGTACAACTTGAATCGTTTGACGTCACCCTGCTTATCTACTTTCAGTAGCATCACCCGTTCATCAAACCCCTCATAGGCACTACCGAATACAAATATGCTACCATCCTCCCCGATGGCGATATCTCTAAACTCAGCATAGAAACCCTTCGTTTCATAGCTGTATGACCAGCGTAGTTGTCCGCAATTGTCAAGTTTGGATAGGAATATTTTCCCGTTATCTCCTGTATTAAGGGCTTCAAGGGAAGAAGTGCCGATGACGATCTCACCGATTTCTGTGCGGGCGATCTTTTGCTGCAAGTATTTTTCGGGACTATCTAGGGTTTTAAGATAATCTTGTCCTGACAAGACGTGGACGCCAAGGAGTTGAAGGGTTAAAATAGATAGCAGGCGGTACAATCGCATCTACCAAATATCCTAATTCTAAGGCGGCTATAAAACTTTTTTCAACTCTAATCCTTCCAATGTTCAATCTTGGACATTTGATTTCCCACTTGTATCTATCATGCTATCTCATATGTCTATTATATTGAATGTAAGCAATATAGAAGATGTGAATTCGTTTAATCTAAAGACACTTTCTGTGTCACTATATTCTATCCAACACCAATTAGGGATAAACTCTTCCTATTCTCCCCTCTCTTGTAAGGCTAGTACCCCCGGTTTTTTGTGGAACCATATGACTGATATTGGCGTAAACTGCTATATTAAATGGACCAAATCCATAGCTAGTCTCTAAAACAGGAGGGCTACCCTGCCAGAAAAGCTATACTGCCTTGAAAACGAAAACTGACTTTACATACTATTTTTTATTAAAAATGTTAATAATGAATCCTTTTGTAAGATTTTCCATCTTCCTTTGTTTCGGACTACTCATGACGTCGTGTGTCAGCAAAAAACAGTATGAGCTACTACAGAAAGAATTAGCCACTGCTAATGATGACTTGGGGAAATGTGGCGAAAGCTTGAATGCTTATATGAACCGCTTGTCGGTTTGCCAGCAGGAAAGCGAAGGCCTCAGAGGAAACTTAAAAAGTGCCCAAAACAGTTTACTGTTACGAGAAGAGCAAATTCAGGATCTTAAAGATCAAATTGCTGATATTCGGATACAACGAGATGCCCAACTGAACCAGGTAGAAGACTTGACTAGACTTTCTCAATCTGCTAACCAAAATATTGGTGAAACTTTGTCGCAGTTAGAGAAGAAAGACAAATATATTCAGCTGTTACAGGCAGCCAAGACTCGAGCGGATTCCATCAACTTGGCTTTGGCGGTTAACCTAAAGAGTGTCTTAGAAGATGGTATTGAGGATGATGATGTAGAAATCAAAGTGGATAAGACAGTAGTATACGTGAATCTATCTGATAAAATGCTGTACCAGAGTGGTAGTGCCAATATCACTTCCCGTGCTAGTGAAGTACTTGGAAAAATTGCACAGATTGTGAAATCTCGCCCGGAGGTAGAAGTAATGGTGGAAGGATATACAGATAATGTGCCGATCAAAAACAGCTGTATGGCTGACAACTGGGACCTGAGTGTTAAGCGAGCAACTGCTGTGGTTCGATCATTGCAATGGGGACATGATGTAGATCCCAACCGTTTGATTGCTGCTGGACGTGGTCAGTACAATCAGTTGGCTAGCAATGATACCGCTGAGGGACGAGCTACCAACCGTAGGACTAGAATTATCATTCTACCTAAGTTGGATCAGTTCTACGATCTACTGAATCCAAATGCCGTTCCTAACGATTAGGCAGTATTTCGCACTGTAAGAAAATAGGTGAGTAGCAGGGAGGTATTCCCTGTTATGAGTCAAAGAAATAGCAAAGGGAATGTCCAAAGGACATCCCCTTTTGCTTATACAATACCTCGCATTTGATTTTTGGGTGTATTACTTAAGACATCGAAGAGAAAAGCTCCAATTTTGAGCCGATAAGCATTTCCTCCTCATTGTTGTTCACCTATGTGATAGGTCAATGAATGACGCTTGGATACATGGGCTGCATGTAGGAGAGCGTATCGGCCTTGGCCTGACTATGTCCAGGAACAACCTCTTCTTGAGGGATCAGTACCTCCAACATATCCGGTTGCTGTTTGCTATACATAAAGATGGTTCCAATTAGGGATAGAAAAAGGGAAGTAATCAGAATCTTTTTCATGATGCATTATGGGTTTTGGCGAAGCAAAAGCATGGTGCTTTTGGGTGTGTTTTCATTATGGTTTTCATAGATATATACCCACCATCAGGAAACCTCAACTGAGTTTGCCAGGTTTTTTTGAGAATTTTTAGATTTCTGATGCATAGGAAAAGATTTGGTGCTCGCTCTCGACACCAAAGACTAGTTCCGTTGCAAAAGAAGACTTCGATTATTCCATCAAAATAAAAGCTGCCCAGAAATAGGGATCCTCATATTTGGCTTTCATTTGCTGTTGAGTGAGATGAAAGGCCTGCCGGATAGTGGAGTCAGGGAGCAGGCAATTTTGCAGAAAAGTAGTGGTAAAGTCGATGGTTTGGTCGCTATCCGGAACATTCCACAGAGTGGCCAATAGATAGTCTACTCCGGCAAGTTTAAAGGCGCGTTGTAGGCCATATACCCCTTCCTTCCCTTTTACTTCTCCTAAGCCTGATTTACAGGCAGATAAAATGGCCAGTTGGGTATTAGAAAGGTCCAAAGCCGCTATTTCATAGGCGGTCAATATGCCGTCTTCTTCATTGGGCGCATTGGCCTTCCGTTGCCAGACTTGATTTCCATTGGACAACACTAAGCCGGATCGGAAGAAAGGGTTGGTAGAGAATCGAAAATTGTGCCGGCCACCCGTACGTAGATTTGCAAATTGTTGCTCAGGGGAACCATAGAAGAAACCATGAGTGCCAAAATGTAGGATTTCTGGTGACTTTTGATGTATGAGTCGTTTAATGGTTTGTTCGGTGGCTTGAGCATCCATGTACTGTTGAACAACAAAGCCTGCAGTATCCAGTAGGTGAGTGATTTGTAGAGCCTCCTGTCGAGTTTTAGGCAAAGATCGCCAGTGCCATTCTCGCTCCAATAAGGCCAATTCAGTTGTGTCAGTTTTCTCCTCTTGCAAGTTGTTCGCTGGAGCGTCATAAGAGATTCCACCATAGACCCAGGCTTGACCTCTCAGCTGTAGGTTTTCCGCCTTATCTTCCAATAGTTTCCGACAACTGCTCAGCTGAAATAGTTGATGACGATCTGAGAGATATAAATCTTGGCCATAGGGAAGAGCAGCCAAATTGATATGGTGTAGTTGTCCGGAAGGGGCATAGTACACCCTCTTTATCTTTCGTAGATGCGGATGGATTTTTGACCAAATCAGTTGGTAAAGTTCAGGAGTGTACAGCTTCTTAACTCTCTCTCTACTATTGACCTCAGCTGAGGGGATCAATGCTACCAGTTCTTTTTCCTCGAATAGCGGGACAAAGACTGGATAGCGGGCTTCCGCTTGGATGATGAAAGCACCGTAGAGTATACTATCGGTTTGTGTACCTCCTCTATTTAGAGGGAAATGAATGAATTCAATGCCAACCTCATCGGCCTTTAGTTTCATTTGAACGGCCTTCCAATCTATCTGCCGAGTATTCTCAATTGCGCCGCGGGCATTCATAGCTAAAGAAGCTTCTAACTTTTCAGCAGCACTTTGCAGGCTATCAAGATCAAATTTTTGTTGGCTTTTGGCTAGGCTGAAGTTGTTACTAATGACTTGTTTAATCGATATCCATTCTTCCACTTGAGATTTAATTTCAGGGTCTGCAATTTGTCGGATCACGTCTAGCCAATTCTGTGTGTGTCCCAACAAGAGGTTCTTAAGACTTAAAGTGTTATCTAGGCCGAGAATAGTCCAGTCCGGATTTTCTTCGTGATACCAATAGGTATAGGAGAAATGATCATTGAAATCTTGTTGAATCAGCTGTAAGAAGTTTTCTTTTCCCGCTTCACTCAGCAGATTTAAATTGCGCTGAATTTGCTGCTGACGTACCTTGGCATTCTTCCGTGCTACAGTCAACACTTTATTGCTTTCTTGTTTGACAGAAAGCAAACGAGCCAACAGGTTTAATCCACGGCCGAAGACCTCATGATCATCCCCATAAATTTTGTTGATAATGACCAGTGCTCGATAGCAAGAATCTAGTGCGGATTCGCTTTGTTCCAAATGGTGATCGATGCTGACGAGGCTAAGTAAAAACTGGGCGTATCGGGCTCCATCGTAATCCGATTGTTTCCCGACAATCTCCACTGCCTGCGATTGAAATTTCTTGGCTTCGGAATAGTTCCCTTGTTCCACCCGTAGAGACGCCAAATTGGCTAAGGTTAAGGCGGTTCTGTAGCTATTGTCTCCTAGGGTCTCCCGAAACATCTTGAGGGATTCCTGGAAGTATTGGTCAGCGATTTCAAATTTGCCAAGTTCTCGATGCACCTTGGCATAGTTTTGTAGTGAAATGGCCAGGTCAGGAGATACTGCGGGCAAGGTTTTTTTACTGTTTTCAAGTGCTTGGGTGATGTATTCTAAAGCCAATTGTTGTTGACCAAGCTTTAGATACATATTGGCTAGATTTTCAAGTCGAGTACCGTAAGCCGTGCTCTCTTTTCCTTGAATTTTTTCAGTGATTTCCAAGGTGCGCAATGCTAGCGGTAGGGCTTTATCCAGCTGGTCCGTGTCCATGTAGTGGAGCGCAAAATTATTGAGCATGATATTATAATACGGATGTAAGCTGTCTCCCCTCTGCTCAACCCGGCGGATAGCATCCAGGAAGAGTGGTTCTGCCTGGATATAGTTGCCAATCTCATGGTAGATACTGGCTAGGGACGCGAGGGTGATAGCATATTCAAAGCTCCCCGTTCCGTAGGCTTGACGGCCTAACTCGACTGCTTGCTGATAATAAGGTACGGCCTGGGCGAATTGGCCTAAGCGCTCCAGGGCTTCTGCAATATTGCTGTGCAGCTCTCCTTGCAGTTCTAAGTCGACTTCATATCCAATCTTGAGAGCGCTTTTGTAGGTTTCTAAGGCCTCTTCTAACTGATAGCTATCTAGGTAAATGATGCCCAAATTATCACTACACCAACCGCATTGTGGATCATTCGCTCCAAGTTGAAGATGGCAATTCTTCAGGGCTTGCAAGGCATATTGCTGTGCTTGTTTCATCTTTCCTTCTGCATAGGCGAGGGTGGCAAGACTATCCAACTCCTGCCAACTCTTCGGCTCTTGCGCCAGAAGGGAGGTGGGAAAAAAATAGAGTAGGAGGGAGGTGTATAGGAGCTTGGATAGAACGATTCTCATGTTTTAGAGTTGAGATTAAACCATATCAAGGCTTTTTAGTTGAATTTAATCTGTGAACTTACCTGGCTAAGGATCGACCAAAATCTTGACCAATTTCGAGTACATATGCGTAGACAACATTCGCTCCGAGAGATTGGTAGTCGATTTCACAAAAACCTTGTTCTCCCCATTGAGGTCCATAACTATTCATGAGTGTGATGGTCTCCGTTAGGTCGTTATATCCGACAGCGAGCATAGCATGGTGGGTTTCAGCCTTCCATTCTTCGGCGCTTTTAGGTACACGTTTGCGTAAGCCAAAGGGGACTTTTAATCCCAGCAGAACGGGTTGTTCATTGGCGATAGCGGAAAGGATGGCACTAATCTTACCGTCTAGATTTTGGGACTTATCGAATAGCTTATAATAATTGGCAATTCGATATCTGGCTGCTTGTTGATGATGGGCCCTTTGGGGGAGTTGATGACATTGGGTGTGATCGTAGCTGAGGTTTTTCGCCAGGCAGTCTCCTTTGGATTTAAGCAGATTCAAGCCCGCGCTAAAGGTGGCCCCCTTTTGGCAGTCTCCTTGATGTTTGATTTGGTTGTAAATGTAAGCCACAGAGTGCGTCATTTCTTGCTTCCGCTCCGGGCTTTTTTCATTGGCTTTGGCAGTCCTGATAACAGTTAGTGCATTGGCAATGGTCCAAGCTACGCATGAAGGTTGTTGACCCTGATCCCCCGGAGCCGGACAGTAAGGCGTGAGATCTTTTAGTAGAGGTAAATTACCTCTTTCGGGCATGATAGGGGATAAGGCGATTGAATCAAAATTCTCAGCTTCTAAAATTAAGCCATTGTACTCCTCTTGAGCCAAACAAGGGAAAATACAAATGCAAACCAGTAGAAGTATAGCGAGGACTTTGTCCATAATGGCTGGGTTTTGGAGTAGGGATATTTACTATTGAGGAAGGTCTTTTAGCGGAAGTTTACTGGCTTTCAATTTTCCTTCCGTTTCTTGCTTAGGTAGATCAAATAATTGATTGCCTAGCCTCAGTAGCACCCTAGTGTCGTCGTCTTCGGTATAGATCCATTGGATAGAATCATAGTTTATTTTAGGGGTATACAAGTGCAAAGTATCTCCTTTTCGGAGGAATGAAATTTCACCTTGTTGACGCAAGTGCAAAATGAGTTGTCTTCGGTCTACTTCTGCGGGGATTAGTTGGTTAGTAGCATCCCATCTAAATGGAATGAGAGTTATTGCTTGTTCCTGTCCATCAGCTCCAAAAAGAACTTCGGTTTCTGATTCCTGATTAGCTATGGGGACCTGTGTTTGAGGCTTCTCGCTAGTACTTCTAACCACAAAGAGACTGGCAACTATGACTATGAAGATGGCCAGGAGTCCCAAAATCCAACGCTTTTGCTGGGTCAGTTTGCGATCTTGTTCCCATATCGCCTCTATATCTATCACAGAAGAAAAATCCTTGATATCCTTCAATCGCTTTTGTCTCTCATATCCACTTAGGCCTTCTTGACTAATCTTGTAGAGGTAAGCATGAGCCTGATATACAGGATCTTCTTCCAGTTTTTTGCTAATGGTTTCTGCCGCCGCGGCATCGAGATCACCCTGGAAATACCTTTTTAATTGATCCAATAAGGAGTAATTTATGTTCATCGCTTATTGCATTGGGGTTGTATGTAGCAACTGCAATTGATCGGTAATTTAAGCTGCTACAAATACTTGGAGTAATGAGTAATTTCTATGTTTTAAGCAAGTGGTTTACCACTGCTTTATTTAGCTGTTTGATACATTTCCTTTTTTGTTCCGTTGCCGAGTGACTACTAGAGTAGCCTAAGCCTTGGGCTATTTCTTTTAATCCTTTTCCTCGTAGGTAGAAGGACTGAATCAATTGCTGGCATTTGGGGTCCAAATCATCGAGTCCCTGCTTGACCACATCCCACACTTTGGTTGAAAGGGCGGTATCATTTAGGAACTGAAGCTTACTTAGTAGTTTGTCGACACAACGTGCAATGCTGTTCTTTACATTTTGAGTGGTCGTATTCAATTCTTTGCCAATCCTTCGAGTAGATAGGCCATCAATAAAATACTTATTAAGGATAGCTTGACAATCGGAATGCAATTGCCCAAATTCTTCTTCCACTATGCCGGCAAAAATGTCAATACTTACATCTTCATAAAAAGCCTCGACTTCAATCGATGGTCTCCTCCGCCAGCGGAGTTCTTTTTTCCAAAGATTTTGAACGGTACGCATGAAGTAAGCACCAAGTTGGTCTGAATAACTTTTTAGCGAGACCTGCTTCAATCGAAACCGTTCTGCTTCTATGGCTTGCAAGAGGACAATCATAGCATCTTGAAACTTGTCTTCTACATCTTGCGCATGTCCTCCATTATTGAGGAGATGCGCACTTATGTTTTGGAAGTGGTATTTCTCCATAAAGAGATACAGGTGCTGCTTTGCCTCCATCTCACCTTTTCTCACGCCTTCGATAATCTCCAGAATGTTTGTAAAACTACTTCTACTCATATATACCTAGGGTTCTAAATATATCAACTCGGTTTGTGGAAAATAATTAAAAAAAATCACTAGGAAGGAGAGAGAACCTATGCCTATAGTTCTCCAAATGTTACTTCCGAAAGTGCAATTTGAATGGACTACTCCTATAAGCAGCCCTTTCTTTTTTCCCTCAATACCGATACCCTGTCTGGCCGAACCCCGCTGAGCTGTAAGGATGACAGGATGCTTTGATGAAAGTAAGGGGATATCCAAAGCCTTCCGGCCGCAGTGGCGGAATGTGTTAGACGGTTTGCTGTCAACTCACTTGTTGGTAGGTAACTAGACGGATTGCAAAATGTTACAATACTGGAGAGTAATCAAATGGAATTTTATGGCATTCCACTTTGATGGTTATTGTTGTTGAGTAAGGTAAAGTTAGATATAATTTTCGTCAAAAGCCACTCCCACTACGCTAGAATGATAGATATAGCACAAAGCCCCCAGAATTCTCGTTCTGAAGGCTTTGTGAAGGAAGTAAGGAGCGATTATTAGAAGTCCATACCCAAGGAGAAGTGCCAAACAGGATCTTGAACTTCTCTGGTTTCTATCCCCCAAGCGTAATCTACTCGAACGAAGTATCCGAAAAGCAAGGCTCTAGCTCCAACACCATATCCCGCTACGATCGGATCTCTAAAGTAGGTTACTTTTACCCTAACCGCAGAGTCTGGATTTCCTTCCGGGAAGAAGCTGGTGTTCAATGGGTTTTCATCGCTATATGGAGAACTGCCCACCCAAGCTGTTCCTACATCAAAGAATCCCACAACCTGGAAATTACGCAGGAAGGAGGAACGTATTCTTCTGGAAAGATACTTGAAAATAGGCATCCGGAGTTCGGAATTTATCAAGGCGTAGCTGGCACCATTTCTAATATTACTTCCAAAGCCTCTCAGGTTAGCAGCTTGTGTCTGATAGGCAAAATTGCCAGTTTGTGGAGTAGAAATCTCTGTGATATTTGTGGGGAAAAGCCAATTGTCGACTCCGCCCAAAAAGTAAAGATTCTGCTCCGAACCGAAGGAAGTAGCGGCCGCTAAACGTACCGCAAAAATGGAGTTGCGATCAAGACGTTGATAATGGCGAGCATCAAGACCAAGAATGGTCATGAAACCTTTGTCCGCCTCGAAAGAAAACTCGTCGGTAAAGTTCAAGGCGAATTTCTTGACCATTTCTCCCCAAATCTTGTAGCGAGTCCCGTTCTTGATGTTTAAAGCAACATCGAGTGTGTTGTCAAAAACATACTCTAGTTTTAGGCCAATCCTTTGATCACTAACCGTCGGCTGTTCTAGCGTAGCTCTATCGGTAGCTAATTGCAACACTCGATCTCTACGGACGGTAGCCGTGGCCCGGATGCTACGGAAAATATCTAGTGGATAACTTACACCATACTGACCTAAAAGTATATTGTTTTCCTGTCTTTGAGCCTGTACGCTATTGTCCTGTGCGATTCGCAAGTTGCGACGATATACCGCAAAGCGCTGATCTAACCTTTTCTTCTTATTGTTGAAAATAGCGAAGTATTCCGTTCCATTAAAAGAGGTAGGGACCCTCAGGCCACCCTCAAATTCATAATCCTCGAAGAGATCTTTGAAGTTGGCTTTAAAGAGAATACCAGGAGGCGGATAGGAAAATCCATCTGGATTGGAAGCAATACTTTCTAGCCCGTCAAATAGCAGGGTATTGTCCATTTTGGTCGTTACAAAATCCGTTCGGAATTTCAAGCGATAAGGCACTATTCGACCCGGTCGGAAGCGGTAAACTTTTTTCTCTTCCAATAGAGGATCGTCACCTTCTGGATTCCTGCTGACTATTTCTTTTTGTACAGGAACGATAGTCAGGTCAGGGTTAGGTTTGATACCTTCTTCCGTAGATTGGTTTTCTTCACCCGGCTCTTCCGTTTCCTTCTTATCGGCTTCTGCTACCTTTTCTGCTGACTTTTCTTCCTCTTCTGGTTCCTCATCAAATTCACTTTGGAAGAGATAGTTGCTGATGTCAATCTTGCTCGTATCTTGCTTGGCTGGAGTCACAGCGGGGGCTTCTGCCACCTTTTCTACGGGCTCGACTGCAACGGGCGTCGTACCCTCTTCTTCTTGATCTTTCTTTCGCTTTCGTTTTCGTTGCTTTTCTGGCCTGACAACACTCAAAGGAGACTCCTGTATCAATCTAATTTTCGTGTTTTGATATCTGGTCAACTTGGGGTTCATCACCGTATCAATAGCTACGGGCGAGAAGTATACTTCCGGCCGGCCGTCTTTGTAGATCATCTCTACCATGCGATTCGCTCGCAAGGCCTTGTCTTGTAACACGATATTTCGCTGGTAATTGGTAGTTGTGTGCGCAATTGCTCGCTGCTTAATGACCGGAACGATTACAATAGTATCTACTGGTAAAGAATCAATATTCGCCAAGGTAGAATCGGCATGGAGGCGTATTTCCTCTCCGTCTTCTAACGTAATAATCTGGTCGTTGTGATGAAGATATTCTTCCAAGTAAGCTGCTTCCCGATTGTAAACCCCGCTCCAATCACTCAAGTAGGAGAAATAAGAAGTATCGATGGCAATGGGTTGACGCTCATTGGCGAAAGGAGTATTGGTTACTCTTACTAATTCCTTGTTTTTAGTTTCCAAGTCATAGTAATAGATGTCAAAATTCTCCGTAGGGAGAATGGTATCCATCCGTAGCGTGGCGATCAAGGAATCTTGTCGATTTGACGCAAAGAGAATACCTTTCTTGTTTCCAATATTAACAAATGAGGCATCCAGGTCATCATAAAAGTCTCTGGTGATTCGCTCTGATTGCCGCGTTTTAGTATAGTATAGGAATAGATCAGAAAATCCTCCAACGGTAGCGGAAAACACCAAGGTAAAGGTATTCACATAATCAATGCTATATACTCGCTGGTAGTTAGAAGCCAACACGCTAATCTCCTTCTTTTTGGTAAGCGTATTGTAAATCATCAACTTTGGTATATCTCGCTTTTCATATAGAATAGCTAGCTCTTGCCCGTTGGGATTCCATGAAAGTAATGGATAGTTGTAGTCTGTAGTTTGGAAAGCATTTCTGAAGCCAGTCTTAAATATCACCTCGCGTTCCCCTGTATTGACATCTTGCAGGTATACCTTGGTTTTACCGATTTCATTCGTGACATAAACCACCTTTTGCCCATTTGGACTGATCTGCAGCTGCGTGATGGGTAACTTGCGTTTGTTTTTGAATTTCATCGCCTGCCCACTAGGCGTATTCCTCGCAGCATCTTCTCCTTTATAGCGAGCCGTAAAGTGCATCATCCAATCCCTAATAACTACTTCATAGGGGCTACCAAGAACATAGAGAAAACCACTCTCAATACTACGGTTGATTCGTGTCAGGTACAAAAGATTGGAAACGGTGGAAAGTCCGAAGTTTTCACCGATGAAATACCAAAGTGATTGCCCAGCTAGCTTTGGGTTTTCTTCTGCAAAAATTTCGAAGTTCTTGAAGTCCTCATCCAAGATGGCATCTCTTAGTTGATTGTCCAATTCTGTATTCCAAGATGCGCCCAAATAAGCAGCAAGGCCCTGTTTGAACCAATCTGGAAGGTTCAACATTACTGCATTTTGTACAATTTCTTGAAGGTTGGCACCAAACAACATGGCTTCCAGATAAACGGAGGCTATGCCTTCTCGTATTTGTTGTCTTAGGTTGGTGTGGTCACCATTGAAGTAGACAAAGATCTTATTTCCTACAATCTTAGTTTGCCCCGTCAAATTGGTGAAGGCCTCCTCATTGCCAATGTTACTTTGCTTGAGGTCGGTAACATCTGTGTAGACGATAATCTCCAGCTTGTCATTGACCCTATGCTCTAGAATACTTTGGATATATTCAAAGTCATACTCAGCCATTTGTACTACAAACTGGCCGATATTTCGTCCCTCGCCGTACCAAAAGGTGACAAAATTATCACTTTCATACTGCACCCATTCATCATAATCCTGATGATATTGCACTCTATTTTTGCCAAAACGTACGTCCGCTACTTGGGCCTGTAGGGCGAAGCATAAGAAGGAAAAAAAGGAAAGTAGATAAAACTTTTTTTGCATTGACTTTCTGCTTTGGTCGGGGAAGGGTGACAAGCAATGAGGGGAAGGCACTGAGGGCTAAATGGATGCGTAATCCACCGAAATGAACATATTCCAAAGCATGCGGTCAGTTTTCTCCTACACTACTCGTTATTGGCTAGTTCAAGCGAGTTGTAACTCTCCCCAGCGCCAATAACTAATTGTTAAACACAAGACTCGGCTATTCCGTTTATAAAATGTACATTTATTCCGGTATATGTCTTCTAGTATATACGTGGAAAATCAGATATGGTTGTTGTTCTGGAAGGGAAAAGACCATTTGGCGATTGGTACTGGTATCCATCTATTACAATACACCTACTGATTAAATCAAGATAAAGTTTTTCACTAATAATTGCATAAGGAAAACGGTAAAAGTATGTCCAATGTTGTTAAGCTGACCTTTAATCCATTCCAGGAAAACACCTACATTGTTCACGATGAGACGGGAGAATGTATCATCTTTGATCCAGGTTGCAACAGCCCGGCTGAGGAACAGGAGTTGGTGAAAACAATCGATGATCTAGGTTTAAAGCCCGTACGGCTTATCAATACCCATTGCCATATTGACCACGTCTTTGGCAATCAATTCGTAAGTGAACAGTATGGTTTAGGTCTTGAAATTCATGAAGGAGAGCTGCCGGTTCTTCAATCGGTTCCTTCCGTAATAAAAATGTACGGACTTCCTCCAGCCAAGACTTCGCCAGATCCTAGTCGCTTCATTGCCGAAGGAGAAATGATTCGTTTTGGTAATACAGAATTGAAATCCTTATTCACACCTGGGCACTCACCAGCTAGCCTATCGTTCTACTGCGAAAAAGACCGATACATTATCGCCGGAGATGTGCTCTTCTTCGGTAGCATTGGCCGTACCGACCTTCCTGGGGGAAACTTTAATACGCTAATTAAAAGTATAAAGGAAGAATATTACCCGCTAGGAGATGATGTTGCAGTGCATCCAGGGCATGGACCAGATACTAGTGTTGGGTATGAACGGAAGACGAATCCGTTTCTGAATAGCTAGAGAGCCTCCGTTAGCAGGAGGAAGAGTGAGCCAAGTACTCGTCTTAACGAAAGAAGCCTCCCCGGTCAAATGACCAGGGAGGCTTCTTTTATCGGTAAAGCCGAGGCTTTAGTGCAGTATCGTTAAGTTTCCTCGTCTTTCCATAACGGTTTCACCAGTTGAAGCACAGGTTACCTTCAAGTAGTACCCATAAACATCAGGTGGTAGCAGCCTACCGTCGTAAAAGCCGTCCCACGTATCTTCGAAGGAATTAAAGGTGAATAGAATCTCTCCCCATCGATTGTAAATGAATACAGTAGCATCCAGATCCGCAAATGGATTTCCGGACTCTGAAGGTTCAATTACAAATCTCAATATATCATTGATGCCATCCCCATTAGGACTAAACCCATTCGGGAAGAAGACGTCTTGTTCTACCGTTTGTGGATCGGGGCAGCAAGGCGTGATTCGGATAATTGCGGTAGCTTCACAATTCTTGGCATCGATTACGGTCAAGACGTAGTTACCGCTTAATCCCGTGACATTAACGCTCTCAGCATTGCCTACTTCTACACCATCTCTGGTCCAGATATAGGTGAACGGTCCCGTTCCTCCAAATACTGCCGCCGTCAATGTCTGATTACAATCCGTTAAGTCAACATCTAAAGGAGTGATCTCTACCTCTATATCACATGGTGGACAATCCTCGATGATGTCAATTGAAGCAGTGGCTTCACAGTCTTTTGAGTCAATTACGACTACGCTATAGTTGCCAGGTGTACAAACCTCAATTTCGGCGGAGGTTTCCGCTAATTGGTCACCATTCAGGGACCAGATGAAGCTAAATTCAGGCGTTCCACCGCTTGTTACAGCCGTGAGGGTCGTGCATAGATTTCTTTCTTCGCATACCGTATCAAGATCAGTGCTTACTTCAACTGTAAGGTCACATTCTGGACAAATTGGCGGAGAAACAATCAACTCTTCATCAAGGCTTAAGGTAGCACACTGATTTCTAGCCTTTATCGTAAGAATATCATCAATTGGCAAAACAACTTCATATTCTGGTCCACCCTCTAGTTCTTCACCATTAGCGGTTACTGAAGTCGCATTCTCAACGGAGAAGGTCACAGTGTACGAGAGTCCGTCTCCGGCACAAACGGTATCAATGAGTGTAATAACCGGAGCCGCGATGAATTCTACGAAAGCAGAATCGATGGCTGGGGCACAAGTAGTGTCTTGATCAGTGATCATGACATAGTACCTTCCATCAGTGGTAACATCGAGTGTAGCG
>ENA-UENT01000296-UENT01000296.1-marine-metagenome-genome-assembly--contig:-NODE-296-length-34931-cov-8.604247_pt1 | contig 34931 bp, 28 predicted proteins | sample MGYA00237879_ERZ529330 | MGnify/ENA primary metagenome ERZ529330 (study PRJEB26372, sample SAMN05368345) | marine metagenome | biome: cultured habitat; feature: ocean water; material: water; isolation... | reverse complement strand
AGACGAAGCTGTGAGGGCTTTGATGATTCGGTTTATATTACTGCATACGTTGACAGTGCGGGGATTTATGAACTGCATCATGCATCATATAGTAACCATGACCTTGCCTGTTTGGATATGTGGCCTGATAGGTATAGCTTATTAGAAGATGCTAACAATTGGGTAGAAATTCTCAACCTCGACACTCAGGAATTCATTGTCTCCGGCACCTTTCAGTGCACCCTGGTGCATGAGGAATGCGGCGACACGCTCTTTATCACCGATGGCCGATTCGACTACGACTGGGCCAATTAATTAACCTATTTTAACCTTTATCACATGCGACTATACTCGGAACGGAGAGGTTTGGGCCTAAGGCACAAACCCGACGCACGCGTATATGCCGACACGAAGTCATGTTTGGTTCCAAATTACTTCGTCGTCGGTATAACCGCTATTTTCAACAGCCTGCTGTTTGGAATATTCATCCTGGCAGCGCCTGCGCTCAGGGTCAGTTAAAGTATCATTCTACTTCCCTCCACTCCAGCCCCTCCTGTATCAAAAATACAGCTCCTTGCTCCGGCTGCCTCAGCGTCAAAAAATAATGATGCCCTTTGCTATCGACCTCATATACTTCTGTGTCATAGCCCGGCCCCATACCAATACCGCGCCTCCACCACCAATTGCCCCACTGATTAAACTCCACCCGTAGGGTGCCCGTACTGTCAACGGTAGCGGTAGCACCATCCGTCAGACGGGTCATATTGTATTGGGCTACTTCGTAGATTTGCCCGTTGTAAGGTTGTTGCCTGATGTACTTTAGCGCATCGCGAAAGGCATGGTCCTCCCCGCTGTAGTCGCGGAACATGGGCGCACCCTGGAAGTTGTCCGGCAGATTAAGGAGGTAAGCCGCCGGGGTATCGTAGTAGTCAAATCCATCGAGCATTTGCTGGTAAACCTGCGTGGACTTCCACCAGAACTGATTGTGCTGCCACAGGAAATAGCTGGAACAACCAAGATAGGCCAGCAGCAGGGGCAGGCGGCCCCACCTCGGCAGCGCGCTAAAGCCTGTGGCCAGAACCAGCGCGAGAAAGGCAGAGGCCAGGTAGCCATAACGGTCGTTTTCCAAATGCAGGGTGTAATTGAAATACAAGTTGAGCACCGGAAGCAGCGCCAGCCCAAAACCCGTCAGCCCTATGACCGATAACCGCCACCGGTTACTCAGTCTGTTCCGGAATATAAGCCCTGCGGCTAAGAGCACAATTAATATTCCACCCAATCCCAGTGCAATCACAGGTAGGGCCAGCCCGTCAAAAAGCCATTGTTTGGCGGCGTGCGGCCAGTTGCGCGCAAAAAGCAGATGCTTGGCGGTGTAGCGCAGCCCGTTGCCAAGCAGCACCGGCAGCTCGAACTTGAGGTGCACCTCCGCTCCGTAGTGCCCTACCCAGGACCCAAGCATAAGCCGGTTGAGCATAAAGTAAAGCCCTACGCCCCCAAACTGCAGCAGGCTCAGGCGCCGCCATTTAGGCCAGCTTCCATGGGGCAGCATCAGCAGGAGCAAACTGCTGAGGAGCGGGATAATCAGGACCAACTCAAAGGTGAATAAGCCCAGGATAAAGAGAATTTGTATCAGTACCCACCGATGGTGGTCAGGCTTGTACAGCCAGTCTAAGGTGAGCCGGGCCGTACCCAGAATGACCGCGGTGGAAAGCAGGAAGTTTTGTGCGACCCGCCAGGTGACCGGCTCAGAAGCATAGGGCGATAGCAGGAACAGAAAAGCCGCCATCCACCCCATCAGATGAACATTAGGCAACTGCAGGCGCTCGCTCAGCGCTTTCCCCAACTGCAAAAGCAGTAACGCATTGAGCGCATGAAGGCTACTCTGCAGCAGGTACCAGGGCAGTGGCGCAATGCCAAAGACGGAATGCCAGGTAAAAAGCAGGGCATTCAGTACCTGCTGCATAGCCGGAAACCCAAAGCAGTCCAGTATGCCCGCAGCTGTCCTTCCTTCAAAACGGGACAACAGCCCTGTAAAGTCCGTGACGAAGCCCGAATACCGTGTGGGAAAGTAAAACAGCTGGGTGATGGCCCAAAACAGAAGGTACTGTAACAGGGCAGGGTAGCGCCGCATTCTTTTTGAGGCTAAGATAAGGTATTCTGAAGTGAAGCTATCCAGGACGGGAAATTTCCCCGCTGAATCCCTAATTTTAAGGTTTGCTAACTAATGCCCGGACCCGAATGGCTTTTCCGCCCCACATGAAATTCAATTTCCCCTGGCGTACCTATCAGGCGCGGTTGCTGTCTGAGCTGGGGCAGCACCTCGGGGACAACCGCCTGCATGTGGTGGCCCCGCCCGGGTCTGGCAAGACGGTGTTGGGGTTGGAAATCATGCGGCAGCTCAATCAGCCCTGCCTCATCCTTTGTCCCACGCTGGCCATCCGTCAGCAATGGGGCGAACGCCTCACGCAGGACTTCCTGAACGGGCAGCAACCCGACTGGCTTTCCTACGAGCTCGAAAAGCCCGGCACCGTTACCATTGCCACCTATCAGGCCCTGCACGCTGCGGTAAAGCGGGGAGATGAAGTGTGGAATACCCTCAAGCGGCTTGCTGCCGGTACTCTGATAGTCGATGAGTGCCACCACCTGCAAAAAGCCTGGTGGCAGAGCCTGATGAAAACCTACGAACAGTGGTCGCCTACCCTCATTGCCCTCACTGCTACGCCGCCCTACGATGTATCTGGTTACGAATGGCAACGCTATCAGGAACTCTGCGGGCTGATTGATGCCGAAATCAGTATGCCCGAGCTGATCGCCGAAGGTAATCTCTGCCCGCATCAGGACTACATCTGGTTTACCCTGCCTGCTGCTGAAGAACAGGCTCCGCTAAAGGCTTTTCAGGAAGCCATCGATGACTTGCTGGACCACCTGAAGGCCAATTATACGTTTCGCGAGCACCTCAAAGCACATCCCTGGCTCATCCGCCCGGAGGTGTGCCTGGAAGCCATCTATGAAAATCCCTCGTATTTCTCTGCCCTCATGATTGTACTGGAGGGCATAGGCGGGGTAGCTCCTGCCACCGCTATTGGTATTATTGGCGCTGATGACAGCCTGATCCCTGAAATGAATCTCGAATGGCTGGAGATGTTCTTCAATGAAGCCTTTTATAAAGACCCCTACTTTGAGCCTTTAATTGAGCAGCCTTGCATGGTCTCTATTTACCGGAGGTTGCGGAAAGCACATGCCATTGAGCGCCGGCGTATTTATTTGGAAGAGCCGCCTCACCTGGAGCGCCGCATCCGGCAGAGCAGCAGCAAACTGCATGCCATCGCTGCCATTGCCCGGGCAGAGTACGGAAGCATGGGCAGCAGCCTGCGGCTATTGGTGCTCACCGATTACATTCGAGCGGAAGCCCTGCCCCGTGCCGAACTGGAGGATAGTCCTGAATTGCAGAAAATAGGCGTAGCCCCTATTTTCGAGGTGCTCCGCCGGCTTTTCCCTATAGAAGTCGAAATAGGCGTGCTGACCGGCAGCCTTTTAATTTTGCCTAAATTGCTGTTGCCTGCCCTCCGGCAACACATGGCACAAACAGGACTGGCGGATAGCGGCCTTCTGGCGTCAGCACTGCCGCATGATCCGCACTATGTACGCCTGCAGCCCCAGGAACACCTGAGAAAGCAGATGACAGGCCTGGTCACGCAGCTGTTCAATGACGGGCAGCTACAAGTCCTGGTGGGCACCAACGCCCTGCTCGGCGAAGGTTGGGATGCCCCAGCCGCCAATACGCTGATCCTGGCATCCGTGGTCAAGTCATTTGTGACCTCTAATCAGGCTCGTGGACGGGTCATCCGTACTGACCCACGGCAGCCTGCCAAAGCCGCCAATATCTGGCACCTGGCTTGTATGGACCCTTACCACCACGCAGGAGGACTGGATTGGAAAAAGCTGGCACAACGCTTCCGGGCTTTTGCCGGTCCTTCCTTTGAAGCCGCGCCACGTATTGAAAACGGGGTGGGGCGTTTCCATTTAGGGGAATTGCCCATCACGCCTGCCGCGGTAGCCCAAACTAACAGGCGCATGCTGGAACAGGCCGGTATGCGCGACCGGCTTAGGCGTGCCTGGGGCGAAAGTATTCAGCGAGGCGTGCACATGGCGGAGGAGATTACGTTGCCTGTGATTCGTACAAGGCGCCAAAAGCAGGTTTATGAAGTGTACTGGGCGAAGAATCAGGCGATGGTGGCTCCTCAGCTGGAAGAACTTGTGGAAATGGGGAACATCGTCATGCCAATGGTGGCAGCGGGCAGCGTAGCTATGGTGATTTCCGGGCTGATCCCTCCGCAGGTGCTATTGCTGGTTGGTGTGCTGCTGCTTTTGCTGTACAGCCTTTTTAACCTGGGGCGCAATGGTTATATCGGCCGTTTACGGCGTTTGGTACGGCAATTCGAAGCAGAGCAACAGCTTAGGGTACGCTGGGGCAGGGTAGGGGTGGCGGCCGGGCTGTCTGCTCTGGCTGCGGGCGCTATTGGCGGATGGGTGACGGGGCTGACGGTGCTCTTGCTGGGTAGTGCAGCTACCGGTCTGGCGCTGTCCTTACTGCAAGGCCCCAAACTATCGGCAGCACAGCGTCAACTGGACGAAGCCGGAAACGGTAGCTTGCTCATTGAGCGTACCGCCCGCGGCATCCTGCTTACCCTGAGGCAGCTGGAAATGCTGAGCAGCCCTTACTTCAAAATCCAACTGCGTATGGTGGAAAGTGCAGCAGACCAGCAGGGGTGCTATCTGGAGGGCGTTACTTTGCAGGAAGAGCAACTTTTTCTGGAGTTGTTGGAAGAAGCCCTCGGCCCCATTGATAACCCCCGCTACCTGATTGTGCGGAAGCACTATGACGGAGAAACCCTGCTGAGTGTACAGCACTATGCGGTGCCGGGCCTGTTTGGCCAGCGCCGAGCCGAGGCAGAAGCCTACCGGGAGTCCCTGCAGCGGCAGATGCCCGAGCCCCTCGAACTGCTCTACACCCGTACCTTCGAAGGCCGGCGGGTATTGCTGGCCGCCCGCGCCAAAACCCTTGCTGATCCTGAGGTGATGCGGCAGGCAGCCTGGCGCTAAATTTTAACAAATTGATAAAAGTCATAAAAGGGCCCTGCGTTTCGTCATTCAGAATCCTTTTGAAAGCCAGCATCTTGTGAGTGTCAAAAGAAATTATTTTTAAACGCCCTCGGGCAAAAACTCCTCACTCATGAACCCTAATTTCGCAATCACAGGACCAGCATTACTGACAGGCGTGGGCATTGGAGTACTTGTTCTTCTTGCCATTATATTCTTGGGGCGCTTCTATTTCAATAAACAGTCCCGTTCCGGCCTGGCCGAGCGGTACCGCGATGAGAAGAGGAGCTCCCGCCTCGCTGCACGCAATAAGTATCCGGAAGTAAACGTATTCAATTATTCACCTATGTTTCTGCGCATCGCTGCTATCGCCGTACTGGTGTTGGTCATCGGAGCCTTTAACTGGACCGTCTACGAGAAAGAGGTTTACATCCCTGAAGATGCCTTGGCATTGGATGTAGATATCGAAATCGAAAAGCCCCGTACTGCGGAGCCCCCTCCTCCCCCTCCTCCCCCTCCCCCTCCAAAAATTGAGGCGGTAGCGGAGATCGATATAGACGAAGAGGATGACTTCGAGTTCGAAGACCAGTCTATAGACGCTGACACCTACATTGACGCACCTGTCTTTGAGGAAAAGAATGATGCACCACCTCCACCTCCTCCCCCTCCACCTCCTCCTCCAAAGGAAGAAGCTGCGGAAATCTTCAAGGTGGTAGAGGAAATGCCTCGCTTCCCCGGCTGTGAAGAAATGACAGCCAGCGCTTCCGAAAAGCGGATGTGCGCCAATAGAAAGATGCTTCAGTTCATCTACGAGAATATCCGGTACCCATCCGTGGCCCGGGATAACAACATCGAAGGTACGGTAGTCGTAAGCTTCGTTGTGGACACCGATGGCACTATTGATGATGCTCAGGTGGTACGGGAAATCGGTGGCGGTTGTGGCGCAGAAGCCCTCCGGGTAGTCGAAATGATGAACAGTATGAATGAAAAGTGGACCCCGGGCCGTCAGCGCGGACGGGAAGTGAAAGTCCTCTTCAACTTGCCAGTGAAATTCAAACTGGAGATCAACTAGGCAACATTAGCTTAAGCAAACAGCACAAAAAAAGAACCGGAGCCAGGATGTATTTCCTGCTCCGGTTTTCTTTTTCGCCCTGCTATGAGGCAGGCGCACTTTGTAAGGGTGGCTTAGCCTAGGTGCGCACGTACCATCCATGCCATTTTCTCATGCTCCTCCATCAGTGCGATGAGGAAGTCCTGTGTACCGGCATCGTTGTACTCCTCCATTACTACGTCCTGATCATGGCGCAGGAACTGTATGATGGCTTCATGGTCAGCAAGGAGGTTCCTGAGCATCTGTTCAGCGTTGCCGTTGAGGTGGCCGGTTTCTTCCAGGCGAGCCTCTTTTTTGAACGCCTCCATAGAGCCCGGAGAGAAAAAGCCGAGACTGCGGATACGCTCTGCGATATCATCGATATGGTCTTCCAGGGCATCGTACTGCTCTTCAAAGAAAGCATGAAGCTGCTGGAAGTGAATACCCGTAACGTTCCAGTGGTAGTTGCGCAGTTTGATGTAAAGCACATGCTCGTCTGCAAGTAATTGCTTAAGCGCGTGGGCTACTCCCTGACGGTTAGAGGTTTCAATGCCGATATTTACGTCCACTTTTTCGTGGGTCAGATTTTTAGTTTCAATACTCATAATGCATTTTAATTTTGACTCAGCTATTACAACGTGGGCTGGCATTCAAAGTTGACGGATCAGGCGCTCTGTGTCTTATTTAGAAATGTTCTGCCTGAAGTACGCCCAGTTGAGCAATAACTTCCTCAGGGTCGCGCTCATCTTCGTGCAGCCATAGCCGCCGAAAAGCCCCATCCTTGTCGTAGTCCCGGGCTTGCTTTTGGGTATTGAAAACCCGGTCGCGCGGGTCATTGCCCACGCCGCCGGCATACATCCAGTTGCCATAATTGCTGGCTACATCGTAATCGATCAGGAGGGATTCAAACCAGGCCGCACCTTTGCGCCAGTCCTGCTTCAGTTGGTGGACCAGGTAAGAGGCCACGTTTTGCCGGCCACGGTTGCTCATAAAGCCCGTGTAGAGGAGTTCCCGCATATTGGCGTCCACGAAATCGTCTCCGGTTGTGCCGGTTATCCATTTATGAAGGGCTTTGGGGCTGTTTTTCCAGCGTACACTTTTGTCCTGTATACCCCCTTTGAAGAAGATTTTACGCCCGTACCGCATAGCCACGTACTTGAAGTATTCCCGCCACAGCAGTTCGAACTTCATCCAGTAGGTATCTTTATTTTTGGTGCGCTCAGCCTCATAGGCTTCTACTTCGTGCCAAATGGCCCGGGCGGAGATGCTGCCATTGGTCAGCCATGCTGAAAACTTGGAGGAATAATCGGCTCCGATCAGCCCATTTCGGGTCTGTTTGTAGGACGCCAGAGCGTCGGTTTCCCAAAGGTAGTGGTCGAGGCGGCTGTAGGCAGCAAGTGCACCGCCTTTGAACGCCAGCACACCACGATCGTCCTGCACGGGCGTAGGGTAGCCAAGGTTCTCCAGGGTAGGCAGGGCTTCAGCCTCAAAAGGTACGGCGGCCACTTTTTCGGGTGGGTCCAGCGGCAGCGGGACATCTGCATACTTTTCCACCCGCTTCCGGAATTGCGTGAAAATATCCGGCGTTTGTTCCACAGCGAAGGGCAAGTCTTCAGGGTTGAACAGTAGTTGGCTGTGGTAAAGGTGGAGTGGAAGGTGACTGGCGAGTTTTGCTTCGGTTTGAAGCTCTTCGTGTGTGTATTCATGGGAAGCGAAAACAGCTGTACAGTCATGGGCTTTCGCCAATTCGGGTATAACCGTTTCCGGTATGCCCACTTTGACCAGCAGGTCGCTGCCTTTCTCTTTCAGGTCATCCCTAAGGTCTTCCAGGCTTTCCAGCAAAAAATTAAGGCGGTAGGGGCCCATGCGGGTGAAGCCCCAGCGATCGGGCTGCAACAGGCGTTCGTCCAATATATATACGGGCAGAATAGCCTTGTACTTTCTGAGCGCTGCATTAAGCGCAGGTTGGTCGGTAAGCCGCAGGTCGTTGCGGAACCATAGAATGGCTTTGGACATGGGTGTTCGTTTTTTGGTGGGTGTAACAAAGAAGCCAGTGATTGGTTTGTCAGTTCAATACCATAAGGTCTACGCACTTTTGCTATCTTTGCGCCCAATAAACCGCAATCATGTATAAAGGCAAGAAAGTCATCGCAGTGCTGCCTGCTTATAATGCTGCACTGACACTTGAAAAAACCTATAAGGAAATCCCTTTTGACCTGGTGGATGAAGTCATTCTCTGCGACGATGCCAGCAAGGACAATACATCTGAACTGGCAAGGTCGATTGGCATTGAGCATGTCATTACCCATCAGACCAACAAAGGCTATGGAGGCAACCAAAAGTCGCTTTACAATAAAGCCCTGGAGCTGGGCGGTGATATTGTCATCATGTTGCACCCGGACTACCAATACACGCCTAAGTTGATACCGGCCATGGTCAACATCATTGGCGATGAGCTTTATCCGGTGGTACTGGGTTCCCGGATTTTAGGAAAGGGAGCCCTGGCGGGAGGAATGCCGCTCTACAAATACATTGCCAACCGCGCGCTGACGCTGACCCAAAACCTTCTGATTAACTACAAACTTTCCGAATACCACACGGGCTACCGTGCCTTCAGCCGGGAAGTGCTGGAGTCGATCAACTTCAACGCCAACTCCGATGACTTTGTCTTTGACAATGAGATGCTTTCCCAGATCATCTACGCCGGATTTCATATTGCTGAGGTGACCTGCCCGACCAAATACTTCGAAGAAGCTTCTTCCATCAATTTTGCGCGCAGCAGCAAGTACGGGCTGGGCGTATTGCGGGTGTCTTTCAGCCATCTGCTGCAGCGGCTGGGGCTGGGGCGTTTCCGTATTTATGAACAGCCGCAGAAGCATGCCCAAGCGAGACCTTAAGCAACAGTTAGAAGCATTAGTTGACCACTACAATCGGCCCGGCTTTATTGAGGATGACCCGATAAGCATCCCGCATCAGTTTACCCGCAAGCAGGATATTGAGATCATGGGCTTTTGGGCAGCGATGCTCGCCTGGGGGCAACGCAAAACCATCATCAATAAAGCGCAGGAGCTGGTGGCGTTGATGGATGGGGCTCCTTATGATTTTATCACGCAGCATACGGAGGAAGACCGCGCCCGCTTTCTTAGTTTTAAGCACCGCACCTTTCAGCCTACCGATACCCTTTATTTTTTGGATTTTTTGCAGCGCTATTACCGGGCGCATGACTCATTGGAAACTGCTTTTGCCCGTCATCTCAGTTCTGACGCAGAGCATGTGGGGCCTGCGTTGGCCGGGTTTCACGAAGGTTTTTTCGACCATCCCTTTGCGCCACAGCGCACTCGCAAGCATGTAGCAACGCCTGTGCGAAAGTCGACCTGCAAGCGGCTCAATATGTTTTTGCGCTGGATGGTACGCTCCGATGAGCGCGGCGTGGACTTTGGGCTTTGGAATACGATACGCCCCGGACAGTTGCTGATGCCGCTTGATGTGCATGTGGAACGGGTAGCGCGGCGGCTGGGCTTGCTGACCCGCAAGCAGGTGGACTGGCAAGCCGTTCTTGAGCTTACCGAAGCGCTGAGGCGCTATGACCCCGCTGATCCTGTAAAGTATGATTTTGCCCTGTTTGGGATGGGCGTGCTGGAGGGGAAATAAGCCTTGCTACTCACGGTCGAAGCGCAACTCCTGAATAAGCTGGCGGCCATTTTTTTCTTTCATGTAGATGTACACCCGGAAAGTCTGCCCGTTGGCCGAGAGGTTGCCAATGCAGTACTGAGAATCATTATTGCGGGCGGCTCCCTTATGCACGGTGCTCCAGCCGGAAGGGCGGTGCTGGCTAAAAAACTGCCGGACAACACCTATGGCATCGGCTTTGGCATAAACATCGTCTTTATCTAAAATGGAAACCTCCACGGAATCGTCGAAGTAGTTGCCCAATGTGGTGGCATCTCCCTGGCTGATCGCCTGCGTGATGGCAGACAGGTTTGCCGGGGACTGTAGTGCACTGGGCAGTAAAAAGGCAAGAAAGAGTAAGCTTTTCATATGGCTTTGGTTTTTGTTCATGGATTGCCTCAGATACTAATTTACGACATTTGTCTGTCATTTAGACTTCGTATGATGTTAAAGTCACACTTCGGTCATTTGGGCAGCACCAAAACGGGTAGTAAACGCTCTTCGGTTTTGAGAAATTGTGCAGCAGCATATTAATTGTTGAAAGCAGGAGGGTATGCCTGGGTTCGTTCTTCAGCCCTGATTATTTTTTGTACCCATTCCCAGTCGGTTGCCCGGTCGCAGTTGATGCAGAGGTTATTGATAGGGTGCCCGCTCCAGCTGTAGATCAGGGATTGCGAAGGATAGAGCGGGCCTTGCAGCATGGGGCCGTAGGTGTGCCCTGTGGCGGTATACTCCCAATAGTGAATGCCATGTTTGCGCTCAAACTGTATAGCATCGGCGACCCTGATGCCGCCATCAGGCAGGCGCGCCAGGAAATGACCGCTGTAAATGGTATGGATGAAGGCCCAAACGGAAGCCTCGAAGTTAGGGAACAACACAAATGAAGCCGGTTCAGGGTCGTTGCGAATATGGTCGGCGCAAAAGCCAAGCTGTTCGCAAATCCAGGGTTTGCCGTGGTGCCGGATGCCAAAATAGTTGAGGGTGCGGTTGGCCAGAAAGGAAGTGCCCCAAAAGGACTCTCTCGCGGCTTTGCTTAGCAGAGCCCGCCAGTCAGCAAGGTACAACTGGCCATAAAGCTGGCAGGCCGCCGCCGCATCCCGATAGAAGGCATCCTGCAGCCGCTCCTGCCACTGATCTGGCAATGCACTGCTTCGGGGAATTTTGATGTAACGCCGCTGTGTCTCAGGAATGAAGCCAATCAAATTGGGCGCAATAGCTTCGAGCTCGGCCAAAGCTTGTTGTACATGGTTGCTGGAAGTAGCGCGAATACCGCCTTCCGGCCACTGGGCAGCAAGCGGGCTGACGGTGATCAGCAGCAGGAACGTCCACATTAAATTCAGGCAGGGGCGCATATTTTTTGATAAAGGTAAGGAACTGAGGGATTTTATACTATTTGGGCCATCAGTATCGTTAACAGGAGCCGAATGGCCAAACGGACCGCGGAGTTTACTATCTTTAACCCCCTCAAACCTCCATCGCCAACCTGGATAATGCTATGACGAAAACGGAAACCCCTATTGTCGCTGCCGCTGAGCAATACGTAAAGCGTTTTTATGAGGAAAATTTTCAGGATAACTTACCATTCCACGATTACCGGCATTTTGAGAATGTTGTCAACGCAGTACAACTGATCGGTGAAGCGTATGAACTTGGGGCGGAGGACCTCGAAGTACTTCGCCTGGCGGCCTGGTTTCATGATCTGGGCTATTTCGAATCCCCGGAAGGGCATGAGTCAAGGAGTGCGGTATTAGCAGGGGCTTTCTTACAGGAGCAGGGTTATCCGGAAGCGCAAATTGAGCAAGTCAGGGGATGTATACTGGCGACCCGGCTGCCTCAGTCTCCCGAAAATTTACTACAGCAAATACTCTGCGATGCGGATCTCAGCCATCTGGGCAATGCACACTACTGGGACCGTTGTGGCAGACTGCGGCAGGAAATGGCCATCGCGAGAGGGATACTAATGTCGGATCCGGAGTGGGTGGAATTTGAGATCAACTTCCTGATGCAGCACAGCTATCATACGGATGTGGCCCGCGAGCTCTTCAATGAGCAAAAACTGAAGCACATCAGGCAGCTGAACAAGCAAAAGCTCCGCCTCAATCCGGATACGCTGAAGGTGATGCAGGAGGAAGAGCAGTCCAAGAAGAAAAAGAAGAAGAAAAAAAAGAAGAAAGGTAAGGATGGCGATCAGTTGAAGGAGCTGAACCTGGGAAGAGGCGTGGAGACCATGTACCGGACTACCTACCGTACCCATGTAAATTTGAGCTCTATCGCAGACAATAAAGCCAATATCATGTTGTCGATCAATGCCATTATCATTTCGATTGTGGTGTCTAGCCTGGTACCCCGTTTTTCCGATAATCCCCGTCTGATCCTGCCTACGATATTGCTGCTCGCGGTTTGTTTGTCAGCTTTGGTCTTTGCCATCCTTTCTACCCGGCCCAAGGTGACCGAAGGGCGGGTAACCCGGGAAAATATCGAGAACAAGAATTCCAATCTGCTCTTTTTCGGCAATTTCTACAACATGGAGCTGAACGATTTTCACTGGGGCATGATGGAAATGATCCGCGACAGCGATTTTTTATACAGCTCTATGACGCGCGATTTGTACTACCTCGGTGTGGTGCTGGCCAAGAAGTACAAATACCTGCGCATTTGCTACGGTATCTTCATGTACGGACTGATTGTATCCGTTATCGTATTTGCGCTGGCATTTGTAACGGCACCTTAACTTCCCCCTATCGCTTAGAGATATTGTTGTGGGAGATGTGTTTCTGCCGGGTGGACTTGAAACGGGTACTCTGATTAGCCCGCAGCCTGCGGTGTTTGGTTGCCCGGCCCTGTACCCGTTTCCGCCACATTTTCCAGCTGCTTAGCTTCATTTCCTTCTTCATGATGCGGATGACCTCGGATTCTTTCACGCCAAACTGATCCTCAATGGCGTCAAAGGGCGTGCGGTCTTCCCATGCCATTTCTATGATCCGGTCAATATTCCGGTCTGTTAATTCGTACTTTTGATAAATTTTTTTGACGCTTCCCATAATGAATGTTGAATTTCAGAGTTGTAACAAAGTGTTGTCCGGGAGGTTGTGAATGCCATGTTTAGCTACTGTAAAATTTAAGCCAATGAATGGGGTACTTGGATTTTGTTTATTGCTGTTGACATTTACGGGGGGCCAAAGCCAGGATTGGCCGGCAGCTACGGCAAGGCTGAAGGTCAACGTATTGGGGGTGGCTGCAAACGGAGGGAATATTCACATTGCCATACACCGGGAGGCCACTTTCTTACAGGACGAATCTGCTTTATCCAGTGTGGTTGTGTCGCCCCGGGGCAAAGCAGAAGTCAGCGGGCAGTTGGAAGCCCTGCCCCATAATACCTATGCTGTGGCGGTCTTTCAGGATATGAACGGCAATGATCAGCTGGATAAAAACGCCCTGGGCATCCCTACGGAGCCTTATGCTTTTTCCAATAATCCAATCGTGAAATGGCGGGCTCCAACGTTCAATGATGCGGCGGTACCGCTTAATCAGGCAGAACAGGTCATCTCAATCACACTGAAGTACTGGAAAGATTATTAATTGGGCTGAGAAATATCATTGAGCAGGGTACCGGAGTGGGGGCATCTTTGCAATAGATTCAGGTAAGCCTTTGTCAGAGGCGCTAATACCTGAGAGTCTTAACCTAACCAGAATCTTAGCAAACATGATGCCTGTCACAGCTTTTTCCAAAACCACCGGCAACAGCCCCGGTATTTCGTTGAGCCATATCCGCAAAGAGCTGGAGCTCTATCATCAGGAGTGCAAATTGTACCTGCAACTGCTTCGCTCAACCGACCCTTCACTGCCTCAGGTGGAAACCCTGCGTGCCCATTTAAGGCAGGCGGCTAAAATTACCCTGCCCAAACTGCAACAGGCACTTCGGTCGTTCGAGGGGCAAACCGCTAATGCCACCTCAGCTGACGGCGGGCGGAGCCATATGAGTTTCTTTTTGGAGCAACTCCAGACAGTCCGCGCTCATATGATGGCATTGAAGTACGAAGTGTTTGAGCTATTGGACCAAAGCCCGGTCAGACCTCGGATTTGGTAGCCTGGCACTGAAAAAATTCCTGGCGGGCGGACTTCTGTTCTTGAAAATGAACCCTCATATTGAGGTATCTTCATTTTATTTTCCTATCTTCCCATCAAACGCTCTTGTTTGCTGAATGCCCGAGGACTGGCTCTGATATATTCAACAGCCAGGTCTGCCGGAAACGCAGGATATTCCTCCTCTGCAAGGAGAAGTACCCGCGCTGCCTTTTTATTGGTTTACAAGAACATATATAGCCCGCGCGCTGTCCTGGATAACAGAAAAAGGGACTATGAAAGTAATTGGTATCGGCGCATCCGCGGGCGGACTGGAAGCCATTACAAGGCTTGTCTCCAAACTGTCCGATGGAAGCGGAGCCGCTTTTGTTTTTTTACAGCACTTGTCTCCAAATACGAAGTCCATGATTGGGGAGCTTCTGGGGAAGCATACGAGCATGCCTGTCACTATGGTGTACAAGGATCAGCCTGTTAAAGCTAATCACATCTACGTGATGGCAGAGAATAAGAACATTGTGTTCTCCAATGGCAGGCTGCTCACTAAAGCCCGCCCGCCTGAGTCGGAAATAAACCTGCCTATTGACCAGTTTTTCAATTCTTTAGGAGAATCGCTCGGTAGCCATGCCGTTGGTGTGCTCTTGTCCGGCACTGGCACAGATGGGACAAGAGGGCTACGTACCATAAAGGAGAAAGGTGGGTTTGTATTGGTGCAGTCACCGGAGACCGCAAAGTTTGATGGGATGCCAAGAGCGGCTATTGACCTGAAAATTGCAGATCGCATCAGCCCGCCCGAAGAACTGGCGCAGGATATAGAATATATCCTTACCCATCGGGATTTTAAAACAAGAGAAGTTGGTTTTCAGGATAAAAAACAGAAGGAGACCTATTTTGATAAAATCGTACAACTCGTTTCTAAGCGAACCCATGTGGATTTTAGCGAATACCGGGAGCCTACACTGAGCCGGCGGCTGGAAAACCGCATTCTTATCCGAAAGTGCAATGATATTCAGGCTTACTGGGAAATCATTCAGCAGGATGCAACGGAGGTGGCCGCTCTGTTTAGTAACTTCCTTATTGGTGTGACCAATTTCTTTAGAGACCCCGAGGCCTACGATGCCATCAGGAAGGAAGTCCTGCCCGAAATATTTTCCCAGCCGAAGGCAGAAGGCGCGCCATACAGATTTTGGGTAACGGCCTGTTCTACCGGCGAAGAAGCCTATACCCTCGCTATGCTAATCGAAGATTATTTGCAGGAGCACGATAGGGAAAACGTAGATTATAAGGTCTTTGCTTCTGATATTGATGAGCACGCGATACAATTTGCCATTAAAGGCACTTACTCCCTGAATATGGTCGCTGATGTGCCTGAACCGTATCAATCCAAATATTTTATCCGTGAAGGTGATTACATGCAGGTCAGGCCTTCTCTGCGTAAACGGATTATGTTTGCTGTTCAAAATCTATTGGGCGACCCGCCCTTTATAAATATGGACCTGATTACCTGCCGCAACCTGCTCATCTACCTGCGGCCGGAGGTTCAGCAAAAAGCGCTTTCCACATTGCACTTTGCGCTCAAGCCGGGAGCATTTTTGTTCCTTGGGCCAAGTGAATCCCTCGGCAGTCTGAAATATGCCTTTGAAAAATACACCCGCAGCTGGAATATCTTTACGAAGCGCGCTGATAAGTCCCCAAAGCTTCAGTCCTCGTTTTCAATGCATATAAAGCCTGCAAATACTGAAAAATCAAAGCAGAATATGAGTAGCTTCCAATCAGACCTCCATCCGTCTTTTACGGATACTGACCCGTTCACCCGGTTTCTGGTTGAACGTTTCGCGCCGATTGCCTTTTTTGTGACTGAAGAGTTGGATATTCTTTACCTCAACGGTGAAGCTGAGCAGATTTTGAACATGCCCAGGGCTTTAGCCCGGTTAAACCTCAGCAAAATGCTCAGCAAAGAGGATTTGCTTACTTTTAAAGCGGGCATACAGCAAGTGTTGTCAGAGGGTGGTCCTATATCGTTTGAGCATGTTGTACTCAGGAAACGCGACCGGGAGTTTATCGCAGAAGTCCGCTTTGATTTACCCCATCTGCCTGAATTGTACGAAAAAGGAGAAAACGAGTCCACTCCGAAAGTCATCCTCATCGAGGTTTATCTGCCCGAAGAGTCCAAAGAAGAAGACGAGCCTGCTCCTAAGAATATGACGGAAGGCAAAGTCACTACGCTGCAAAAACAACTGAAAGCCTCCAAGCGCCGCTCTCAGGAACTGGTCAATGAGCTGGAAGCGACTAATGAAGAACTGCAAACGTCCAACCGCGAGCTCATGGCCTCCAATGAGGAGCTGCAAAGTACCAACGAGGAGCTGCAATCGGTAAACGAGGAGCTCTATACCGTGAACAGCGAACTCCAAATGAAAAATGAAGAGCTTACAACCGCTAATAACGATATTTCCAATTTGCTCAAGAGCACGGATATTGGCACTATTTTTCTTGACAAGGGACTCAAGATCCGGCGCTTCACCCCTGCTGTCCGGCGGCAGTTTAATCTCATAGACTCTGATGTTGGCCGTTCGATTACCAATTTTGCCACTACTTTTAAAGGGCTGGATATCGAAGAGGTCTGTCAGGAGGTATTCAGGACCCTTTCTCCTTTTGAAAAAGAGATTGTAGACAAGGAAGGCGATCATTATTTGCTGCGGGTCCTTCCTTACCGTACCGAGGAGGATTATATCGATGGATTAGTGCTAACTTTTGTGAATATCAACGAACTCGCGATATCGCGCAATCAAACACAAAAAGCCGAGCGGATTTTCAAGCAGTTCGTTAGCCAATCAGACCAGCAGATCGCGATTATCGACAAAAAAGGGAAGGTCCATTTTGTTAACCGGGTACGGTTTACCGGCAAAAAGTCAGATGACTTAATCGGGCAGCCTATTTATTCCTATTTGCCGGAAGATATTCGGGACGAGGTTAAAAAAATGCTGGAAAATGTCTTTGATGGCAAGCCCTTCGAGCGGTTGCAGTTCAGCTATGATTACCAGGGTGGTTCCAAAGGAGACGCTTCTCTGATAATCGTGCCGATTATACTGGAAGGGTATATTAAATATGCAGCTCTGATTGAAGATATAGATTAGGCGAAGGCATAAAGCTACTCCCGTTCAATGCCCAGCTTTTTCATTTTTGAAAACAGGGTTTGCCCTTTCATGCCCAGTAGTTTGGCAGCGCCCTGTGGGCCAGTCACCCGCCAGTGGGTTTTTTCAAGAGCATTGATGATATGTTGACGCTGTATTTCTTCTAATGTAGGGAATTCATCTCCGATTTCGGAGTGGGCTGCCGATTGTTTGGAGCGTACCGGGCGCCAGTAGGAAAGGTCAAGGGTCTTGTTATTGGAAAGGACCACTGCCTGCTCCACAATATTCATGAGCTCCCGTATATTACCGGGGAAATCGTACTGCTGCAGGCGCTTGAGGTCTTTGGCACGGATGTTATCAATCGGTTTGCCATTTTTCCGGGCAAACTGTTTCATAAAATGCCGGACCAGCAAAGGGATGTCTTCCGGGCGGTCCCGCAGCGGAGGATTTTGCAGTGGGAATACGCTCAGACGGTAATACAAATCTTCCCGGAATTGTTTCCCGGAGACCATCTTTCTCAGGTCACGGTTGGTGGCTGCAATAATCCGGACGTCTACCTTTAGGGTCTCTACACCACCTACGCGTTCAAATTCACCTTCCTGAAGTATCCGAAGGAGTTGGGATTGTATCTTCAAAGAGATTTCTCCGATTTCATCCAGGAAAATAGTGCCTTTGTCCGCCAGCTCGAAGCGGCCGGTTTTTGTAGCCGTTGCTCCTGTGAAAGCCCCCTTCTCATGGCCGAACAGTTCAGAGAGGATCAGTTCTTCAGGGAGCGCAGCGCAATTGACCCTCACCAGAGAACGATCACTGCGCTTGCTGAGGCTGTGAACAGCCCGGGCCAACAGCTCTTTGCCCGTCCCGGTTTCTCCCTCGATCAGCACCGTAGCTTCAGTTGGCGCGACCTGCTCTACCTGTTGGAGTACCTTTCGGTAATTGTCACTTTGAGTCAGGATGTTCTCGAATTTATTGCCCTCAGAGATTTCTTCCTTTAGATAAATGTTCTCTTCCTCCAGTCGGTCAGAAAGCGTTTGTACTTCAAGCAACGCTTTCCTCAATTCGGCTTCCTGCTGGCGGCGCTCTGTGATATCATGAGCACTGAGGCTGATAAGCTTAGTGCCGTTGATGTCCAAAAAGTCAAGATGGAACTCAGCAGGAAAAACCCGGTCATTTCTGGTCCTCAGGGTACTTTCCATTTTCATGGTTTCCCCTGCCGAGGCTTCAGCCCATATCTCATGCCATTGCTCAATGGTGTTTTCTGCATCGATATCGGTAATTTCCAGCCTGCCGGTCATTTCCGAAGCTTCATAGCCAAGCCGGTTGGCCATGGCCCGGTTGACATATCGCAGGGTGCAGTCGGGGTTGATCCAGCATACCATAGCCTCGGAACGATCCAGGACTGCCCCTGCCAGGTGCCTTTCCGCTGAGGAGCTTTGCCTTATTGAGATACTGCCCTGCAGCTTTCCGACTATGTTGTCTTCTTCCACCGGGTAGCCATAGATATTGATTTCATATCCCGGCCGCTGTTCGTCATGGCGTAACTGCAGCTGCAGCTCAAAAGGAGACCGGTTTTTCTGGGCAGCTTTGATTTTTTGGATGAGGGTGGCAAATTGATTTGAAGACAGCCGGTCCTTTAGAGCAGATACAATATTCAATTGGCGGGGCGGAGGGAGTTGATCGGCATCCAGTTGCAGGATATCAGGAAAGTTATCTGTCATCTGAAAGTCCCCGTTAATGATATTCCATTCCCAAATAGCAATTTGATAGTGCTTGAGGTGCTGGTAGGTCGGTGTTTTAAGGCTCTGAATAGAGCCTGCCGGAGGTATGAAACAGCATAGTAAAGGTGGGGAGGTATTTTTAAAAACCGAGCCCTGTATTCGGAAAAACTGAGTTTCACCAGACTTGAGCCGCCATTCTACGAGCCAGGATTTGCTTTTTCTGGCGCCTGCAGCATCCCAGCGTTGCAGGTACCGGACCATGTTCAGTTCTTCTTCCAGGTCAAAAATCTGGAGTTGTGTGAGCCCTTCTTGCAAATACCCCAGCCTTTTTCTTGCTGCAGGATTAGCATACCGGATATGGCCCTTTTTGTCAAATAACATAACGGCATCATTGCCCCTGGCCATAATGAGCTGGAACAATGCAGCAAAATCCACAGCATCTAAAGCTGGTTTCTCCTTCATGTTGGCAATCCTAGAACGTAGGTGTATTTAATGTTCTTTCATACGTTACCATCCTGAAGCCGTGAGGGCGTAAGGACTGGGGTCTTTATTTGATTCACGCCTTTCCTGATGTAAATCAGTCTAAATATAATCAAATCCAAGGCAAATACAAATTTGATTTATTTTTTATTAAATAAGATAAAAGTTGTCTTATGTAGTGATTTTAGCAATACTGAATTAAAGTTAAAGCCTTGTAGATCAGTGTTTTATGTTTTGGTCCGGTCTTTGCATTCTAAAAAGCCTGAAACAAACACTACGGTAGCGGTATGATCCGCAAACAATAAAACAACAAGCCAAATGGATGAGCGAAGCATGATGAATTTGCTGAAAAAGAAGGAAAAAAGAGCGCTCGAGTGGCTATACGAAGCCTACAGCCCAATTGTCTATGGCACTGTACGGCGAGTCGGGAACACCAATGAGGTGATAGAAGAGTTGCTCGTGAAGACTTATGTCAATGCCTGGGCTCAGGCTCAAACGATTGATGTTGCGAAAGACCGGGCCCTCCCCTGGATTTTCAATGTGCTTATTGATACGATTGTGGAGTATGCGGAGTCTGTTGAACCGGAACGTAAAGCCTCTGAGATCAGCGCTTTGAAGCTTGACCTGGAATTAGATGCTGACTATCATCAGCACCAATTGTCCCGCCTTGAGCGAGCCATAGAAAAGCATTTTATCGTGCATCAGGTGCCTGTCGCGGATATAGTGCAGGATGATACGAAGCTACAGCAATCTGTTATGGCATTGCGGGCCCGAATGAAGATCAATCAGGTCCTTATGCCTCGTTAAAGAACGTGTTATGTTTCGAATAGCGGTAATTCAGTTCCTATGAACGACCCGCACTGATGAGTCTTCCATCGTTTTGCACCGGAAGGCTCTTTTTTTGACCTGAGTGCAGGGAAAAAAGAAAGGGAGCACATTTGCATGTACTCCCTTTTTGTGGGCGGTGAGAGACTCGAACTCCCGACCCCCTCGGTGTAAACGAGGTGCTCTGAACCAACTGAGCTAACCGCCCTTTTTTGTTTTCGGAGCGCTTTTGCTCCGCTGTGCGTTAATTGCGAGTGCAAATATAGAGGCGAAAATGATACGGCGCAAGCTTTTTCAAGAAAAAAAATAAATAAAAATAATCGGCAATCGGTAAACGTTTCTCTTTTTTAGCCGGAAAACGCTTATTTTCAGGGCTTTGAAAACCTGCTGCTGCCATGAAAAAAATTTTAAAACGCCTGTTGATCATCCTATCTGTTACCGTTCTGCTGCTCATTGGAGCCGTGGCGGTCATTGCGAACCTGTTTGAGGACCGCATCGGGCGGGCGCTTACCCAAACCATCAACAACCAACTTACCGCTGAGCTTACTGTTCAGGGCTTCGACATTACGCTGTTCCGAAGCTTCCCCAGCCTTTCGGCTAATCTAAAAGGTGTCCGGTTGGAAGATACTGCAGGGGCTCCATTGCTGGAAGCGGAGACGATCGGTTTCCGGTTTGGGCTGCTCAGTCTCTTCAAATCCAGCCTGGAGATCGGCTCAGTGGTGGTTGATAAGGGGCAACTGCGCATCCTGATCGATAAGCAGGGTAGGGGCAACTACGATATTCTCAAACCCGGAGAGGAAGAAGCCAGCTCAGAGGCTACCAATATCGACCTGACCTCGGCCGAGCTGAGGCAGGTTGCGATATTCTATACCGACCAAAGCCAGAGGCAACAGATCGAAGGAGTTGTTCAATCTGCTTTGTTTTCCGGGGCATTCTCCAATACTGCGTTCGATCTGGAAAGTGAGGCGCAGGTCCAATTTGAATATGCAGACCTTGATGGCATCCGTTATCTCCCCGGTAAGGCTGTTTCCTATGATGTAGAGCTGGCGGTAGACTTGCAGGCGGGCACTTACACCTTGCAGCGAGGGGCGCTGCAGGTAGAAGGCAATGCCTTTGAAGTGGATGGTACGGTGGAAAATTGGGAGACGGGGACCTATTTCGATCTCTACGCCACAGCAGAGAATGGTAATCTGGCGGGTGTCCTGGCCTTGTTGCCCGACAGTTACGCCAGTCAGCTGCAAGGCTTTAGCAGCAAAGGGCGGTTTGCCTTTGATGCCATCGTGAAAGGGCAGTACAACAAGCAACAGCAACCGGAAGTAAGGGTGGAGTTCAGCCTTGAAGATGGCCGCCTGAGCAGTGATCTGCTGGAGCAGCCTTTGAAAGAGGTAAGCTTGCAGGCGGTATTTACGAATGGCAAGTACCGCAATGCAAAGTCTTCCATTTTCCGCCTGGACCAGTTTAAGGGGTATTTCAACCGGGAGCTGATTGAAATGACAGCAGAGGTAAGTAATTTTGAAGAACCTGATATCCGGTTTTTCCTGAACGGTGTCCTGCCTCTTGAGTCAGCCTACGGCTTGCTGGGCAAACCGGCAATCACCGAAGGCTCCGGAGAGGTTGAATTCCAGGACGTACGTATCGAAGGTCGCTACAAAGATATGATCAACCCGAGCCGCATCGGGCGTGTATCGGCTGAAGGCATGCTGGAATTTGATGATGCCGGACTGGTCATCGGAGAAGAAGCACTGCTACTGGACCGGGGCCGCCTGCAGCTGGAAGGCAACCGCCTGAGCATCGAAGGGCTGCGCCTGGAGGGAGCCGGAAGCGACATCACCTTTGATGGTACCGCATTCAATCTGCTTCCGGTGCTTTTTGCGGATTCGCTAAACTCCAGCCGGGCACAACTGGAGTTTGACGCGCGTTTGTCGGGCCGCAGCCTTGATATTGACCGCCTGATGGGAGCCCTCACATTTTCGGCAGAGGCGGAAGCTGATGCTCCAGCCACTCAAGAGGACTTAGCACCGGAAGAACAGGAGCCTCAGGCGTTATTCCTGGGGTTCCTAAACGGTACCTTTGATGCCGATATTGAGGCACTGAATTATCAAAAAATTGAAGGAGAAGACTTTCAGGGCAAGCTGGCTTTCCGCGCCAATACCATGAATGTACTGGGCGAGATTAAAGCCTTTGGCGGGCAAATAAGCCTGGACGGGGAAGTCAACTTTGAGGCTGCCCCGGTCCTGGAGGCGCGTATGGCCTGCCAAAACCTGGAAGTCAGCACCTTATTTGAGCAGGCGGATAATTTCGGGCAGGAAGTGCTCACCCACCGCCATTTAAAGGGGCAGTTGGACACCAAAGTCGCCATTTATGCCTACTGGGATGAACAGGGCGACTTTCTCATGGACCGGCTGCGTGTATTAGCCGGCATTGGCATTTCCGAGGGTACCCTGCAAGGCTTGGAAATGCTGCAGGATTTTTCCGACTTCGTTCATATCCGGGACCTCCGGGAAATCAATTTTGTGGATATGCAGAATTTCCTGGAGATCAGGAACCGCCGGCTCTACCTGCCTGTGATGTTCATCCGGAGCAATGCGCTCAACCTTACCATCAGCGGAGAGCATTCCTTTGATAACGAAATTGCCTATTACCTCAAGGTGAATGCAGGACAGGTACTAGCCGACCGGTTCCGAAAGCATGACCCTAGCCTTAAGCCCAAGCCGGCCCGGCAGTCGGGCTTTTTCAACTTGTACTACGCTATGCTCGGGACGCTGGACGACTACAACATTACGGCAGCCAAGCAGCGGGTCAGGGAAGACTTTGAGCGGAGTGAATTCCGCAAACGGGAGATTCAGCGTGCGCTGGAGCAGGAGTTTGGCATCGTTGAACTGATCGAAGAGCCCGAAAACTGGAAGGACATCCCTGAATTTGACCACGACACCTACGATCCGCAGGAAGAAGAATACCTCGACTTTGAGGTGGGCGGGCGGTAATTTAGACTATCGTACATTACCTTTGCCCTTATGAGCAATAAAACCTTGCATACGCAGATGATCCGGGAAGAGGCACAGCGCCTGGGCTTTGCCTTTGTGGGGTTTGCCAAAGCCACCCGTTTGGATGAGGAAGCCCGCCGGCTTGAGGCCTGGCTAAACAAGGGCATGCACGGTGAAATGGGCTATCTGGAAAACCACTTCGAAAAGCGGGTGGACCCCCGGAAGCTCGTACCGGGTGCCAAAACGGTGGTTACGCTCATGTACAACCACTACACTGATCGCCGCCCTACGGACCCGGATGCCCCGAAGATTTCAAAGTACGCTTACGGCAAAGACTATCACTTCGTGCTCAAGCACAAGCTCAAAGACCTGATGAAGTACATTCATGCCGAAATTGGTGAGGTGAACGGCCGGGTTTTTGTCGATTCCGCCCCCGTGCTGGAGCGCGACTGGGCTAAGCGTGCCGGCATAGGCTGGCTGGGCAAAAACACCTTGTTGATCCACCCCAAGGCTGGCTCCTACTTCTTTCTGGCCGAACTGATCATTGATTTAGACCTGGTTTATGACCACCCCATAAAAGATTATTGTGGTACCTGTACCCGCTGTATTGATGCCTGCCCTACCGATGCGATCAGCCCCGGGGGATATGTGGTGGACGGCAGCAAATGCATTTCTTACTTCACCATTGAACTGAAAGGCGCCATACCGGAAGCTTACCGTGGCCACTTTGAGAACTGGATGTTCGGTTGCGACATCTGTCAGGACGTCTGTCCCTGGAACCGATTCAGCAAGCCCCATCAGGAACCCGAATTCGAGCCCCATCCTGATTTACTGGGCCTCTCCGCCAGTGACTGGGAAGAACTGACTGAAGAGGTTTTCCGCGAGCTTTTCCGTAAATCAGCTGTAAAGCGGACGAAGTACGAAGGGCTGAAGCGCAATATCAATTTTTTGAAGCCCTTATCTGAAAAAACGGACCATGAGGCATAAGGTGTTCGTCTGTTTGACTTTGTTGCTATGGAGTTGCGGCCCGGTGGTGGAAACGCCCGAAGAGCAAAGGCCTGTCCGCCAACAGTCTTCACTTCCTGAGGGTGCCCATCAGATGGAAGCCCACCCTGTAAAGCCACACCAAGGCTGGATCGCCTGTGGAGGGCGCTGGACGGCAGGGGAGGGGGCAGGCCTTGGAGCCGGTTTTGCGGATCAGCTGGGAGCTGGTGTGCTCAATGCGGGCATTACCGGTGAGCCGCTTCCGGGGCTGCTGCAGCGCCTCCCTCAACTTTTGGACCGTAAACCCGAAGGCCTGATCTTGGAAGTTGGACAGGAAGATGAAGCGCTAAACGCACCTCCAAAGGCCTTTCAAAAACACTTAAATGCGCTGGGCAGACAGCTTGGTGAGCATCCTGGCCTTAAACTGCTTATACTGGTTTCTGCCCGTGAGGCTGCTTACCGGGAACTTATCTTGGAATTTGCTAAAAAACAGGGTGCGCTAGTGTACTCCGGCGATTTTTCTGAGGCCCCCCCTGCTGCAGCTCAGCATAATGCTTTGGCTAAGCAAGTCCGTCAAATGTTGTATTAGCACAGGCTTTTCGGCGGTTTTGTAAAAGAATTGGCATTTTGCTCGGTTCTTAGGGGGGTACGTTAATTGATTGTGAACTTATTAAGAGTGTACTCGTTGAAGAACCCGAAATGATGATAATTCTCCAATCAATTAAAAAGCAAACATGAAAAAATTGAATCTTTGGCTACTGGCCATCTTTGCACTTTCTGCGCTGACATTTACGGCTTGTGATGACGATGACGACACGGATCCGATTCCGGAGCCTACCACTATTGTTTCTTTTGCACAAAACAGCGATGATTATACCATCCTGGCAGAAGCGGTAGTCGCAGCTGGTCTTGACGGTGTACTGTCAGGCGCAGGTCCATTCACTGTATTTGCACCAGACAACGCTGCCTTCCAGGCATTGCTCGACAGCAACCCGGACTGGAATACGCTCGATGATATCCCGGAAGCTACTCTAACCGCAGTATTGACCAACCACGTACTCGGAGGAGAAGTAACTTCTTCTGATCTGATGGCAGGATATTATTCCACGCTCAGCGCCACAGGCTTTGGTGATGCAACAACGAGCCTTTATGTCAACCTTGATAACGGTGTCGTACTGAACGGCGGTCCTGAGGTAGTTGCGCCAGACGTGGATGTAGACAATGGAGTAATTCACGGTATTGATGCAGTCATTCTGCCACCTACCGTAGTAGACTTTGCAACGTCTAATCCGGCACTGTCCTCATTGGTGGCAGCACTGACCCGCTCTGATCTCAGCACTGATTTCGTAGGTGCACTGAGTGGTGAGGGTCCGTTCACTGTATTTGCACCAAGCAATGCGGCATTTCAGGCGCTGCTCGACAGCAATGATGACTGGAATACGCTTAACGACATCCCCGTAGGTACGCTTGAGGCGGTACTTTCTTACCATGTCAGCAGCGGCGTCAATGCACGCTCTTCAGATCTTTCTGACGGTATGATGGTAAGCACACTGGCAGAAGGCGCAACACTGGAAGTGGATCTTTCTAACCCGGATGCTCCTCAGATTGTCGGTGGTAGTAGCACAGCAACTGTTGTGCTAGCCGATATTCAGGGTGCGAATGGTGTAGTTCACGTTATTGATACGGTACTGCTGCCCTAAATTATCCCTGGAAATGGGTAAATAAAAGAGCGCCATTCGGATTTTGTCCGGATGGCGCTCTTTCTGTTACAGGCCTTGTATTTAATGGAATGCGCGTTCCTGATCCAGTTTTTGAAACTTTGCCCAGGCCCGGTCGGCAATTTCCCGGGTAAGTTTTTCGATATAATAGCTGCCCGCTCCGGGGTCAATAACCCGGTCGAGGTGGCTTTCCATTTTAAGGAGGTGCTGCAGGTTGCGGGCTACCCGCCGGCTAAAGGGCGTATCAGGCTCCTTTTGTGCCCGGTTAGAAGGCAAAACATACAGCCGGTCTACGCCCCCGATCACAGCAGACATGGCCTGCGTACTGGCGCGGATCATATTGGAATTCGGGTTCTCATCCTGTGATTCCTGAGCGAAGTGAGCTACTACAAAGGGCTGCTTACCCTTCACACCGTATCCTTTCAGAACGTTGCTCCAAAGCAGGCGAAGAGCTCTGAATTTTGCGATTTCCACAAAGTAACTTTTGCTGACCGCGATGCCGAACTGCAAATGCTGGTTGATGATATCTGCAGTCAGCCCCGTTTCAGTAAGCCGGGCCAGGTACTCCGCACCTTTCGCCATAGTGAGGGCCAGCTCGTCGACGACCTGCTCCGGTCCGCTGTGGAAGGTTTTGGCATTGACCTGTAGCGGGCGTACGTAGGGCCATTGGGTAGTGCAGGATTGAATAAACGCGGCCAGAGTATCAATGGGAGGTTCCGGAAAATCCAGGATGGGGTCGAAGTCAATCGTGAAATTGGCCTGTTCGCCAGTGACACCTTTCTCCTGGTACCAGTCCTGCAAAAGCTCTAATAGCCGGACAGGCTGTTTTTCAGAATAATGCTCGCTGAAGTTCAGCGTCACCATTTCCGGCGCCACACCATCAAGAAGCTGATGAAGGCGGAGGCGGTCTAAAGGCTGGAACAACCGAAAGAGCGGAGCCTGAACGCCTCCTTTCAGTCCTTCGAGCAGGGCTGTATTCGCCTGCTTTACATCTTTGTAAACGTTGATGTACTCACCGATTTCCCAGTCATTGCCCCGCCGGCCAGCGAGTAGGGGGGCAGTTGTTTGATGATCAATGTCTTCCGGGTGGTAGAATGGGGCAACTGTGATGTCTTCGCCCAGGTGCCAAAATAAATCTTCCAGCGGTTTGCCTTTCAGGTCTTTCTCCACTTTGGCAACCCAGGTGGCCTTGTCTACGGCAGGAAATTCTTCAAGTAGGTTTTTCATAAGTGGCGTTTTTTACTCCCTGCCAATTTAAAATAAAAAAAGCAGAGAGCCGTTGCTCTCTGCCATCAAAGTGTCCTGTAATAAGAAACCCTTTACAAACCTACAAGCAGGAAGCCTTGCTGCCTGCTTACAGATCCTAAGGATACAGGGCATTCAGAGGGTCGCGCAGCCAGTCTGTTGCCGGATGCATGATTTTTGTCAGGGTGTGAGAATCTGGCGCAATATCTTCGAAATTTGGCAGGGGTACACCCTCTGCCTGATGCAGGTGGGGGATAGGTACTCCCCAATTGGGGCAACCGCCGGCTACTTTGAGCGTTTGGGTGCTATGGTAAACATTCTGCCCGCACAGGTCCCGCACGCTCCACTTGCGATAGATGATGCAAAAGCCATTTTCATATAGTGTTTCATCCTCCCAGGTGGCTATAAAGCTGCAGGATTCTTCGTCCAGGCTTATTTGGTCGTGTGTGGTGGACCGGTCTCCATCGGTGTCTACAACCGGGAAACCCGTATGCGCCGGACCTGAAGTTGCCGGATCTTCCAGTATTGGTGCCTCAGAACCATCGAATGATTCGGGGAAGATAATATTATTGATCCCCGGTTTTTCAACGCTGATCAGTTGTCGGAAGGTACAGACGGTTTCCTCTTTGTCTGTAGCCACCCACAACCGCTCCACCACGCCCAATGCATTGCTGAGGAATTCAAAGTTGGAAAGCCTGATTTTCAGGCCTTTTTCCTGAGCTTCGGCGACGAGCCTCAGTGTATCCCCGGTGTTAAGAAAAGAAGAATAAAATGTGTTGAAAGGCTGCTCCGGGCACAGGGCCGGTACAGCTTCACTATTAATAAACACGTTAAAAGTGTGGTCTGAAAAAGAGGAGCCCCCAACGTAACTCCAATCAAATCTGACAAATCCATCGGCCGGAATGGCGAGCTCGTAAGCTGCCTGGCTTCCGGGAGTCAGAAGAATTGAAGCACTATTAGCCCCTTCAACTAATACTGAATTGGGAGCTCCGGTGACATCTACCCCACCGTCACCATCTTTTGTGGCATGGCGCCAGTTGGACCATGCGAAATAGCCTTGCCAGCCCTGGCTTTGACAGCTCAGGTTGAAGTACTGGTCTTCGAAAGTGTAGAAAATTGTTTCAGATGAGGAATAGGATAGAACCGGTGGTGGTACCTGCCAGGAATCCTGACAGAACACAGTACCGTGTGTGCCTGTAAAGACAAGCGGTTGGGGGGAGATGGATGCCGCCTCATCATTCTGGGCACATAGCCCAATTGGCAACAACCAAAAATAGAGAAGTATTTTTTTAAGTTTTGGGATTACTACTTGCATGTCGTACACTTTCTGCTACTCAGCCATGCGTATGGCTAAACGATTTTCAGGGTTGATTCGGAATCAACTGAAATTTAGTACTCAGAAAACCTTACTGGAAAATTAGCGGAAAGGAGAGTGGGTGGAACACGCAACGTGTTAAAACCAGGACATACCTGCTTTTTCATGGGATTATGTAGTTTAAGGGATAATAAAATTTGAAAGAGGTTCCTTATACACACACTAAGTTAAGTACGGTGCCTACTTTCGTTGATACAAATATAGGATTTACTGCAATTTATTCCATACCGCATACCCGGTATTTATCAGATTTAAATTATTGTTATTTGTAAAGGTTTGTTTCATAAGGGTTGAGAGCTCCGCCCTGTAAAGAGGCAGGGCGGAGCAGGACTTTATGCTTCTGCCCTTGGCTGGTTCATCACTTTCTCCTGATGGTTGATGGATTCCTGATGGACGGCCTTGAGATAAACGGTAACAAACTCTTCGCTCAGCCCCTTAAGCTTGCCTTTGGTTACGGCGCGCTCCAGGATTTCGTTCCAGCGGCTGCTTTGCAGAATGGCAATATTATTGCGCTGTTTGTACTCTCCAATCCTCTCAGCCAGGCGCATACGGTTGCTGAGCAGGTTGAGCATTTCCTCGTCCAGTTCGTCAATCTCATGGCGCAGGTGCTCCAGGTTTTCAAGGAACTCCATATTATCAGTTGTCGGCTGGCGGAAAATGAGCTGCTCTTTCATTTCCAGGAATTGTGCCGGGGTAATTTGCTGTGCGGCATCGCTCCAGGCGTTGTCGGGATCCGGGTGCACTTCGGTCATATAGCCATCAAAATTGAGGTCGAGTGCTTTCTGCGCTACGGTTTGCAGGATGTCCCGGCGCCCACAGATATGGCTGTTGTCACAGATGATAGGAAGGTCAGGGAATTCCCGCTTCAGGTCGATGGCAAGCTGCCAGCGCGGCACATTGCGGTATTTGGTCTCTCCGTGGTAACTGAAGCCCCGGTGGATGACCCCAATACGGGTAATCCCCGCTTTGTAGATGCGCTCAATGGCCCCTACCCATAGTTTGAAATCCGGGTTGATGGGGTTTTTGATCAGCACGGGGATGTCCACGCCTTTTAGGGCATCGGCTACTTCCTGTACGGAAAACGGATTAACAGTAGTGCGGGCACCCAGCCAGAGCACATCAATCTGATGCTTGAGGGCTTCGAAGACGTGCTGTGTGTTAGCGACCTCGGTAGTCACTTTAAGCCCGGTCTCTTCCTTGACCTTGCGCAGCCAGCCCAGGCCTTCGGTACCGATGCCTTCGAATGCGCCGGGGCGGGTCCGTGGCTTCCAGATACCGGAGCGGAATAAGTCTACGCCTTTACCTGCAAGGGCACGGGCCGTGGTCAGTACCTGTTCTTCTGTTTCGGCACTGCACGGGCCGGCAATAATAATTGGCTTGTTGGCAGGCTTCTCTTCCAGTAGAGGTTTAAAAGTCATATCCATGGTTACGTAAATTTTCAAAGGTTATCGTAAAATGCGTTTGATATCATTGGCTTGTGCAATGAGTTGGTAAAATGTGTCGAAGTCTTTCTTGATGAGCAGGGACCGGAAACGGGCCAGTTGATTGATATGCTCGTCCAGTACATCCAGCACGTGGTCCCGGTTTTGCCGGAAAATGGGGATCCACATGTTCGGCGAGCTCTTGGCCAGCCGCACCGTCGAGCTGAAACCACCGCTGGCCAGCTCGAAAATGCGCCCTTCGTCCCGCTCCTTTTCAAGTACGGTTAACGCCAGCGCAAACGAACTGATGTGCGAGATGTGAGATACGTAGGCAGAATGCAGGTCGTGTGCCTCCCGGTCGAGTTCAACGATGGTCATTGGAATGCTTTCGTACATCTTTCGTACTAGTGTCATGGCTTCCGGAGCGCTGCGGTCGGCATCAATCAAAACGGCGCACTTATGATCGAATAGGTTAGGGATGGCCGCCTCCGGACCTGAAAATTCTGTACCCGCCATAGGGTGAGTAGCCACATATTGCCCGCGCTTCGGGTGCATGTCCACGGTATTGAGCAGCTCCGCTTTGGTAGAACCTACATCGATGACCACTTGATCCTCAACCAGGTCAAGGACTTGCGGCAGCAGCGTCAGCATAGCATCGACCGGCGTAGCCAGGATGATTAGCTCGGCTGCTTTTACACCTTCATCCAGAGGCATGTCCTCATCGATGAGCCGCCGCCGGATGGCCTTGTCCAGATTCTCTTGACTGGCATCAATACCGATGATGTGACCGGCAAAACCATTCTCCTTTAAGGTAATGGCCAGCGATCCGCCGATAAGTCCGATACCGATAATTGCAACTGTCATATTTAATTTAAAATGTAAATCTGTGTTAATGTGACCCATACGGGCCGTCGGAAATGTAAAAGTTTCTCACTTGATGGCTTCTTAGGCGTAAAGAGCCTTCCTTCTCAAAGGGTTAGGCCATTCGGGTTAGCCCTGAGCCTTCTTTATACTAGCTGTGAAAATGGCAACCAGTTGACCACACTCGTTTAGAACGGGTTCAACAACAGCGCTTTCCAGGAGTGGCTTTGCTTTGATAATTTTAAGGCAGACTTGCGATTCTCTAAGTTCTTTCAAAGCAATCCTCATTTTACCTTTTTACCCTACGCATGGCTTCTTCATAAAGTGCGCCGTCACTGCAAAGCGAAATCCGCAGGTACCGGTCGCCCTGAGAGCCGAAGATGCCGCCCGGGGTGATGAAGACGTTGTGTTGGTACAGCACCTCGTCTGCCAGTTCATAAGCATCGGCATACTGATCCGGGATTTTAGCCCAGACAAACATGCCCACCTGCTTCGGGTCGTATTTGCAGTCCAGCGCATCAAAGAGCTGAAAAACTGTTTCCCGCCGTTCGGCATAGACGCCATTCAGCCGCTTGTACCAGGACAGAGGGCTCTTCAAAGCCTGTGCTGCAGCCAGCTGCACCGGCTTGAACATGCCAGAGTCCATGTTGCTCTTGAAGCGCAGCACCACCTTAAGGTAATCGGCCCGGCCAGCGAGCATGCCAATGCGCCATCCTGCCATATTGTGCCCCTTGCTGAGGCTGTTGAGTTCCACGGCTACGTCCTTTGCTCCCGGAATGCTCAGAATGCTGTGCTGCTGTTCATTCAGTATGAAAGAGTAGGGGTTGTCATTGACAATCAGGATGCGGTGGCGGTGGGCAAAGGCCACGATACTTTCCAGAAAAGACAAATCCGCTGCTGTCCCGGTCGGCATATTCGGGTAGTTGAGCCACATGATTTTTACCCGGCTCAGGTCGGTGCTTTCCAGGGCTTCCATGTCCGGCAGCCAACCGCGTTCCGGCTCCAGCTTGTATTCCCGGATGGTGGCTCCGGTCAGATTGGAGACTGCCCGGTAGGCCGGATAGCCGGGGTTGGGCACAAGCACTTCATCTCCACTTTCGAGAAAAGCCATAGCGATGTGCATCAGGCCTTCCTTGGAGCCCATAAGTGGCAGGATTTCCCCTTCCGGGTCAAGGCTGGCGCCAAACCACTTTTCATACCATTCGGCGAAAGCCGCCCGCAGCTCGGGGATGCCCATATAGCTTTGGTAGCCGTGGACGTCATTATGAAGAACGGCATCGGTCAGCGTGTCGATCACTTCATGGCTGGGTGGTAAATCGGGGCTGCCAATGCCCAGATTGAGGACAGGCTTGCCCTCGGCGCGCATTTGCGCAATCTCCCGGAGCTTGGTCGAGAAGTAGTACTCCTTAACCTCTCCCAGGCGGCTGGCAGGTTGTATGATCATGTCGGATTTGGCTACTGATTTGGTCATTGCAAAATGAGATTCTGGTAAAGGTTTTTTAGAGGAATACTTTAGTACTCGTAATGCTCTCCGCAGGCATAAACGCCATGCACCTGCAGGTTGCGGGTCAGTGGCCGGATGGCATCAAGGGCCTGTTCGTGCCCCACTTTGCCCTGCACCACGAAGTCGACGTAAAACTGATATTCCCAGGGATGCCCGATGATGGGGGCCGACTGTATTTTGGTCAGGTTGACGTTGTAGGCGGCCATTACAGCAAGGGCCTTGTACAGGCTCCCCACTTCGTGATCGGTCGCGAAAGAAATGGATACTTTTTCCAGAGCGGCATCCAGCTTAGGCGTGCCTTTCTCCAGCACCAAGAACCGGGTGTGGTTCTTTTTATTGGTTTCAATGCCTGGCGCGATAATTTCAAGCCCATACATTTCGGCGGCGAGGGTACTGGCGATGGCACCAATGTGCGACCAGCCATTTTCACTGATCTCCCGGGCGCTGAGGGCGGTGTCTGCCGTTTCCACTAATCTGATATTTGGGTACATTGCAAAAAATTCCCGGCACTGCGCGATGGCCATGGGATGAGAATGCACCTCCCGCAGCTCCTCTATACGTACTCCGGGTAACACCATCAGGTTTTGCTTAATGCGCAGAAAGACCTCTCCGGTAATATGCAAGCCCGACTGCTGCAGTAAGGTGTAGTTGCGCATAATGCTTCCTGCCAGGGTGTTCTCGATAGCCATCAGGCCAATATCTGCTTCTTCCTGCGCTTCCACCATGCCCACCAGGTCTTCAAAGGTATGCGCGGGTACAATTTCCAGGGGCTGGTTTTGAAAGCAATGACGGGCAGCCACTTCGTGAAAAGCGCCTGCGTAGCCCTGAATACTGACCCGCAGTGGGGTGGAGGTGGTGTCGCCGGCAGCATAGCCGGCCTGTGTCTTGGTCATGGTTTATGAATTGTTATACCAATAAAAAAGCCCCGCTTTCGGGCGGGGCTTTCGTTTCATTCTTATGCTTATGCACATGCACTCAACGGCAGCCCCTTTGGTGGATAGCCAAAAAAGAAAAAGTAAAAAAAGTAATACGCCGCTTTGGGACTGTACATGTGGTTTTGATTTGGTTATTCCCGAAAAAAAAGAAGCCCTGATTGTACAGGGCTCCTAAATATCTTTTCGCGATCCGCAAAATTTAGCAGCCCTTATGCTCCGGCATAAAAGTAAAAGCTAAAAAAATAGTTGCGGTAGTTGCGTTCCATTGCTTATTGTTATGATACAAACCTAGGGATTAATTCGGCATTCCGCAAAGTGAAATGCGAATTTTTTTAAATTTTGTTGGGTTTATTGCATTTTTACTGGGCTAACAATTGTTCGTTTGCGGGTTTTGCAAAACAACTCCTCTTTTTTTGAAGAGATATGAACAAACAATTGTTCGTCTGCTAAGTATTGTTGTGCCAACCAGCATTTACTGCCCTTTGAAAACGGGTTTGCGCTTTTCCAGAAAGGCCTGCACCCCTTCGGCGTAGTCCTCGGTCTGCCCGGCCGTGGACTGTAGCTGATCCTCTATAGCCAGCTGACGTTCCAGGTCGTTATCGAGGGCATAATTGAGGGCGCGCTTGGTCAGGCCGAGGCCTACGGTCGGCATTTGGGATAAATTTTCGGCAATTGCCCAGCTCTTTTCTTCGAATTCCTCGTCCGGGAAGAAGTTGTAAATCATGCCGATGCGCTCGGCTTCCACGGCGGGTACTTTGTCGCCCAGCATCATAAGTGCGGCTGCCTTTTGGTATCCGATCAGGCGGGGCAGGGTGTAGGTTCCCCCGCTGTCCGGGATGAGCCCGATTTTGCTGAACGCCTGAATAAAACTCGCCGACTCTGCAGCGACTACAATATCACACGCCAGCGCAATATTAGCACCTGCCCCGGCTGCCACACCATTGACGGCGGCAACGATAGGCTTCTCAATAGCCCGCAGCCGGGTCACGATAGGATTGTAGTGCTCCGTAAGAATGGTCGTAAGTTCCGGGCCGTCGTCCGCAACAATTTCGCCCAGGTCTTGCCCGGCGCTAAAGGCTTTGCCGGCCCCCGTAAGGTAAATAGCACGGATGGATTCGTCTGCTTTGCACTCGTCCAGCACGCCCTGCATGGCCAGCGCCATCTCACGGTTAAAGCTATTGTATTTGTCGGGGCGGTTGAGGGTAATGTGCGCTACGGCACCTCGTCTCTCATATAGAATGGTGTCCATTGGGTTGGTTTTTCGGTAAAGGTAAGGGGTTTTTTAATGGCATTTAAAGTAGTCGAACGGCTCCCGGCAATCCAGGCAGCGGTAGAGCGACTTACAGGCGGTAGACCCGAATTGGCTCACCAGCTCCGTATTTAGGGAACCGCACTGCGGGCATTCCACTTTGGGCTGTTCGGCAAAGAGGGCGCCTTTATCTGCTGTACCATCCACGGGGGGCGCGATGCCGTACGCTTTCAGCTTTCGGCGGCCGGCTTCGGTCATCCAGTCGGTGGTCCAGGCGGGGTGCAGCACAGTAGTGACGGTGACGTTGTCGTAGCCATGCTCCTGAAGGACCGCGCGGATGTTGATCTCAATGGTATTCATGGCCGGGCAGCCGGAGTAGGTCGGGGTGATAATCACTTCCACGCCGCTATCCTCCTTCAGCTTCACATCGCGGATAATGCCCAGATCGGTGACGGTGAGTACCGGTATTTCCGGGTCGGTTACCGCTTCGAGGACGGCCCAAATGTCATCAGTTGTGGTTGCTGTGGTCATAATGGTTAGGACTTTGAGATACTATACGCAATACGAAGTGGTTTGCGACATCGGA
>ENA-UENT01000291-UENT01000291.1-marine-metagenome-genome-assembly--contig:-NODE-291-length-35143-cov-6.692766_pt1 | contig 35143 bp, 37 predicted proteins | sample MGYA00237879_ERZ529330 | MGnify/ENA primary metagenome ERZ529330 (study PRJEB26372, sample SAMN05368345) | marine metagenome | biome: cultured habitat; feature: ocean water; material: water; isolation... | reverse complement strand
AGAGTAAATAAGAGAACCTACATTTCGAAAAGTAGTATTGACAGTCCCTAAATGTGGATAGTCCACTATTCGAGGTGAGAAATAATCAGCTTCATTTTTACAAGACAAAAGTAAATTTAGTAGAATTATGAGGAGGCCTACTTTGTTTAAGTTCATGTACTTTATTGTGTTACGTCAAATATGTAAAGGTGCTCCCCTGTTTAATGTAAATACTTAATTAAAGTTTTGAATATGCAGAATATTTCCCTTATGTAGAGTGACAAAAGATTCTCCTGCTTTTCTGCTGTGACTTTTCTTGTAGCGTTCCCCGAAAGTAGGACAACTTAAAAGATGAAAATCGTTAAATTTGACCTCCTCCCGAAAAGCGCAACCACCTAAATTAGAGATTTCGATGTATTTTCTATTGATTGAGACAGTTCAAAACCCGTAGTCCAACAAAAGCTCAAAAGAACACATCCAATCCAAATGAGTAGCCTAATTGCCATTTAGGATTGGACAAAGGGACTAGCATATTCGTCAGGCCCTCATTAGCACTGGTGAAAATTCCGTAATTCTGATTAGGGGAGAAACTAGGTTTGAAAGCCGTTAAGCCAAAATTGAGCGTATACCCTTTGTTTCGCTTGAAACTTCCGAAACCCAGTTTAGTAAATGCAAAAGGTAGAAAGTCCTCCTCAAGGACGTTGCTCTGCTCATCGTAAATGAAACTAGCATTAGGGTTTCCAACCTTAACATTATTAAACCGTGTAAAACCTTGTTGGTACTGCATACCTCCTCCAATATCCCAGGAGATTCGACGAGAATGCAATTTTAGTAGTAAGGCCGCATTGTATTGCCGTAGACTTAGCGTTACCGCCCCAACTGAAAGATCAGCGGAGCTGCCAGTTGAATTTTGAAAGTAAGAACTGCTCAGGAAAATGTCCTGTTTAAAATCCAAGCGGTACGGTGTCTGGCTGTATCCAGTGTGTAGATAGAACTTGCCAAAGGCATACCGCTTATTGAGTCTAAAAGCTGGCGTTACCGCCAATCCTAGATTAGCAGAAAAATGACCATTATACAGACCATCTGAGAAGTTATAATCATCATCACTATTGGCTGACCTTTCAAGCAGTCGATCAGGAGATTTCGACCAAAATTCATTTAAGTCACTATCAATCCGAAAAGGGGAAACCCCCAAGATCACATTTGGAGACAAAGCCTTAGCTCTTTCCCTTATTTCTCCCGAAAGCCTTCTTTGGACCTCCAGCGCAATTAAAACATCGTAATCATAGCGGTCGCCCCAATTGGAACCAAATCCTTTAAGTTTTTCACGAAAGTGACGCACTTCCATTAGGTGCTCTAATTCCTCCTGGTCAAGGACAGCACATACCCCAAGCAATTGATCATTAGTATCAAAGATATCAACAACTGTCAGGATAAGGCCGGCCCAATTTAACCTCCTAGCAGTAGCTTTCAATGCCCTTGCTGCCAAACTAGAAGTACCTCTCCTTCGTCGACTAGCCAATTCTGCAACTTCCACAATAGTCTGGGCATTGTCGATGGAATTAAGTACAGAAGACCAATCATCATTTTCAATCAGCCGCACAGAGAAGTAGACTTTTCCTTTAGCAGGAACATCTAGAGCTAGATCATCATAACCATAACTGATCTGTCCTCGGTAAGAAAATATTTCGGGACCATAGTGTCGTCTTTTGGGGCCATGTACCACCTGATTCTGTGCATTCAAGGCAGCTACCGTATAAGAAAGCTCGATTTCATCCTGATTAGAAGAAAGCCAGTATCCATCTTCCTCAAGATCCAAAGCTTGTACATGTTCTACACTGAAGGTGAAATCACTCGGGTAGAAGCGGTTGTATCGACAGGATGAGGTCAACAGACAGATTAAAAGGAAAAAAGAGGTTACAATTAATTTAAATGTGCCAAACCTCTGATTAGAAGAGGTAACTTGATCGTAGAGTTTGTGCATAGTGCTAGGTTTAAGTACTCGGCCAAGATTAAACGAACATATCCCTTTGCGCGATTTCTGGATTCACTCAGCGTTGAAAAGCCTCGTCGATGCAGGGGCATCGCCTACTTTTTTCGCCTCGATTGAACCCAAAACTCATCCCAAATGAATGGTTGCCTAATCATGTCCGAGTACTTGATATTAGAGATTAATGACTATAGAATACCGTTCCAAAACCACTTAAATCTCACCCTATAAATTCTACCATCCAATAGCCTTCCCCGTGAATCGAGCTACAGGAAGCACGAAACCATAGCTACAAGGGATGAAGCTTATTTCACGCAAACAATATGTTATATCCTCTATTATCGTTCATGCCCCTCAATGCCTATTTCGTGGGCTTAAAAGACCCGTTGGCCGGTCCAAGTAGCTCACAAAGTGCTAGAAGCTTGCTATATTCGTTAGAACCGCACACAACAACCCATTGAATACAGTGAAGCCTTGCGACCGATCAATCATACTCCTTACCCTAATACATCTAATAGCAGGCGGATCAATCTATGCCCAACTCACCGCAAGCAAACTATACACCATTGCGGAGGGTTTACCCTCCACAGAGACGGAGCGATGTTTTGTCAGCAGTGACGGTCGGCTGTGGAGCATCTCCACACAATCTAGTTTGGCCGTTTATGACGGCCAAAGGTTCAAACCACGCCCAGAAACCCTAGCCTTAGGCATTAACTCAAGACATTCATTTTTCGAGGATCAGCATGGCATCTGGCTGCTAGCCCCCGGATCTGGCTTTTTATTACAAGGAGAAAAATGGAAAAAAATCAAAGTCCCCAAAGATGCGGGCTACTTCATCAATCGAAAAGGAAAGAATCAGCTCTTTCTATTAAATGAAAAACTAGAATACTTTCAATATCAGGAAAAAAGCCAAAGCTATGAAAGGGTAGGGGAGATGCACGTTCCTGAAGACGGCCTCAGTAATGGCCTTGGCCGAATATTCGTCAATAATATAGCAGACACCAGCTACTTCGTCAAAAGAAAAGACGGGGAAAATGGTTTTGGCTATCTATATAAAGACATAGACGATACCCACCCAGAAAAAGTCGACATACCCGCCAACAGCCATGTCACACCAATTACGGATAGCCTCTGGCTACTCACGATTGACAATAAAGACGAGCTACACGACATCAGGTGGATCAAACCCGGAGGTGAGCTTGCTCCAATCACCGGTACCAATGAGGCAGGAGAAAAAGTCCTATTCAAGCAGGTCCATTCACAGATTCACGAAGGAAACCTTTGGCTAATAAGAAAGCATCCCAAGTTCTTTGGCAGAGCCCAAGACAATATTTACGAAATCTGGAAAATGGATGAAGATCATATATTCCATCCCTATTCTCGTTTTCCCTTGTCCGCCCCCTCCTCCGTATTAACAATGACACAAGACAAAGCAGACAACATTTGGATCCCTTCTCATTCAGGCCTATTAAGAATATATCCCTACATGTTGTTTTGCGCAGAAGATCATCCCAATATGGTAGGCGGCATTCATGTCCTGAATGAGGACAAGCGAGGTAATATCTGGTTTGGCAGTTACCAAAACGGATTTGCTAAATACAATGGATTTCAGATAGAAAGTACAACTGCACAGCAACTTCCCTACAAAAAGCTCCTACCGGGAACATGGCGAGATGAAGAAGGATTTATGCATTTCTTCACGGAAATAGGACAAAACGGGTGGTTTAAAACAGACGGTGAAACCTGGGTCGATGCATTAGATAAGCCCTACCCAGCAGGATACCGCTTTACAGGCTACTACTTTCATCCGCTAGCCAACGGCCAATTAGCAGCAGGACTAACCAGAAAAGGACTAGGAATTGCATCCCCTCCCTTTATCCCTGGAAACAACTGGAAGATCATAGGTCAGGAAAAAGGGCTAGCATTAGAAAATGTATTGACAATCACCGAAGACAAAGCAGGGCGACTATGGTGCGGCCGTTCCAGTCAAGGAATCGCCATCTATGACCCCAAACAAGATACAGCTGTCACCTGGCTCCGACAAGAAGGTCGAGGGCTAGGAGCCATCAGTTCAACCCTAGATAGTAGAGATAACCTTTGGCTAGGAACACAAAATGGGATAGCCTGGCTGAAGCAACCCGAGCAATTCGATTACCTCAATCAAGACATCAACGACCATCTGTTATTGTTAGACTTGCCCGGCCTCGATGATCAAAGCAACAAAATGGTCACCTTTTTAAAAGAGCATGAAGGCTACCTAGTCTTTGGCAACATGTCAGGATTTGGCTTATTGGATCTAAACAGCTTCTACGAATCCCCTGATCATACCCGAGTATTCTTTTACAACACCTTGCGGGACTATCCCGGCAGATCAGCCGAGCAAAATGCCATCCTCATAGACAAAGAAAAGAACATTTGGATGGGGAACGATCTGGGCGCCCTAAAAATAGACTGGAGCAAGTTAGTATTGGACACCACTCAGATATACTTAGCCATCAAAGGAGCTATCACCGGTAAAGGAGATACCTTAAAAATCGGCCCCGGTGATGCCTTTAAGCTACCTAGGACCGATCGCAATCTCACGGTAAATTTTGAAATCCAAGGCAATAGAACGTTACAGCCAGGAGCCTGGCTTAGTTATTCATTGCTAGTAGATGGGTTAGAAGATAACATCCAAGCCGCTCAGGATTTTCTACAAGACGAACAAATACATTTCGGATACCTTCCCGCAGGAAACCATAAACTAGTAATAAACCTATTTAAGAACAATCAGATACACCATACTGATATCATAACCATAACGGTTCCAAAAACCTTAGAAGAAAGCACTTGGTTTTGGGTGGGCATATCCATTTTGATACTCGGCTTAATCAGCTATTTCCGCTTTCGGCAGCTCCGAAGAGAGCAGCGATATCAGCTAGAAAAAGAACAATTACAAGTAGAAGCCATCGTCAGTTCCCTCAACCCACACTTCATCAACAACACCCTACATTGGTTGCAAGCAAAAGTAGCGCGATTAGTACAGAACAAGCAAGACGAAAACGCCATATCAGTAATTGATCGTTTAGCAAAGAACATTCATATACTATTCCGCCGGAGCCGATACAACCAGCCCTATCACACCCTGGCAGAAGAAATGGAGCTAGTAAAAAACTATTTATACATACAGGAGAATAGATTTGGAGGCCGCTATCAATACCAACTACCCACAACCGAGACTATCAGTCAATATGCAGAAGTTCAAGTTCCATTAATGCAGATTCAGATACACGTAGAAAACGCCATCGAACATGGCCTGAGAAATAGAGAAGGAGCCTCCTATGTCAAAGTTGAACTTCACGACGATCAAGCCTATCTGACGATAATAATAGAAGACGACGGAATTGGAATATCAAATGCCAAGAAAATAAAATCAAGAGGCACACAGCAAGGGACAAAGATGTTGGAAAGTCTACACAAAATATTCAACAGTAAAAACAAGCTTCAGATCAGTACTACAATTGAGGAAAGTCTTTATATTAATTCGAATTCTACAGCGTTTGGCACAAGAATAAGTATCGGGATACCCAAATATTATAACTATGAATTCAAAGCCACTAAAAGTGCTAGTAGTTGAGGATGAGCCACTAGTCATGCAGACGCTATGCGACAAACTAGAAGAACACCCACAGATGACCGTATGTGGGAATGCTCACAGTGTCGACACTGCCTTTAAGGAGATAATTAAAAAACAGCCTGATGCCATCTTTCTGGACATCAATATTGTAGGAGGAGACGGCTTCAAATTATTAGAAGAATTAAGAGAAGCCAATCAGAAGATTCCGCCGGTCGTATTGAACACCGGATTTGAGAAGTTTGAGTATGCCCAATTGGCCTTCAATGAATACAAAGAAGAAATAGTACACATCTTGAAAAAACCCTTCTTTGACGATTGGGAAAACAAGCGCGAAGCCTGTCTAGAGGCCATACTAAATGGACATACAAAAGAAGCCGATAGGGTAGAAGCCGTTGAAGACAGCATATCCTTACGCATTCGAGATGAAACACACATCATACGAGTCGACCAGCTGCTGTACATCGAAGTATACGGAGACGGCTCCATAATCGTAGTAACCACGGATGGGCGCAACCTGATCGTCGGACAGACGATGGCCTCCCTACTGCAGGCATTACCAAAGAAGATTTTGCAGGTAAGTCGACACAATTCCGTAAATCTCGACTATGTCGTAAAGTTGAAGCACAGCCCCCCGCCCAAGGTCATAGTAGGGAAACAGGAAAAAGCCATCAAAATTGGGCAGACCTTTCTCCCAAAGGTAAAGTTGGCATTAGGCTTTTAGCGATTAAGGGACCGTAGTTACAAATCTATATGACCTATCTCAATATACATAGTGTATTTTTCAATCAATTCTCTGGACCAAATAAAATTTGGACACAAGGATTTCAAAAAATATTCATTCCTTTCAATGAAAAGCGATAATAATTTTTTAGCGGTCTTTGTGTGACGTCCTCCCAAAAGGAGCAGGCTATGCTCCAAGAATATTGAAAAGGGAATCCTCCTACATTCCTTTATATAAAGGAAATGAACACATAATCAATTTTGCTGCGCTTAAAGAACAGCTATTCCATATCGAAAATGTGGCCTACGCCAGGCTATCGGCCTCCGAAAAGGGGTTTTCCTGATCATTCCAATTCTTTATCCTGAACAACACAAGAATACTTTGACAAAAAGAGCACCCGCTTCTTTTGAGGGAAGTTTTCATGGTGTTAGTTATTAATGAGTTTTCAAAAAATGCTTCGAAACCAACAGTACTTTCCCGGGCAGTTTCTTGTTCACACCCTGCGAACTTCAAAAGAATAAAAGGGGGATACTCTTTCGTAGATTCGACTACTTACTGTACAATGACCTGCTGGGTCAGGACCTGTTCTCTGATTTCTGCTTTAAGGAGATACAAGCCTGCAGGTAAACCGGACAGATTCATTTGGTGTAATTGGCCATCCCTAAAGTCTACTACCACCTGCCTTTGGGCCTGGCCTAATGGGTTATACAGGGTGCAATTGGCTTGTTCGGCATATTGCTTGCCTTGAAAGTGTAAGTTTAGAAGTCCGCCTTGGGTTGGATTAGGATAGACCTCTAGATTTATTTGTTCTACACTAAAGGAATTCCCGGTTGGGGTATCAGGCATGGTCAAAGCAGAAGTAGGAAATTGCCCCTTGATGCCATTACCCCAAATGTCCACTACCTCTACAACGATATCATTTGCCCCAAAGCCTGCAGGCATATTGTTGGAGAGGATGTCAAAAACATAGGCTTCCTGGGAAAATATCCCATTGTTTTCAATAGGAAAACATGGTGCCTGGCCTGTGTGAAAGGGTTTGCTTGCAAGGGAATCAACAATATTGTTGGTTTTCTCAGGATTGAAAAAATGATATGCTGAATTCGCACGATAAAACGGGAAAACAAACAGTTTGAGGTCCTTTACATAATCGTAGTCCTCAGCAGTGGAGGTTGCAGTGTTATAAAGGTGTTCATTCAACGGGGAGTTCAGGACTTTGTTAGCACTGATCTCTTCATAATCATAAGTTTTGGTATAGTTGGTTCCTTCCACTCTAATCGTGACCGCCCTCAAACTAACTTGATTATAAGGAATCGCTACTCTGATCAAAGCCCATTGTCCATCTTCTTCTCCACTTACCGGGATACAGTTGGGTTTGGTTGCCGTATGAATTCCGTTATTATAATCCAGTAAATGAATTTCGGCTTCTGTGCTGATTGGTTCGATCAAATCGGAATTGTAGGTGGAATTAAATACCCTGTCAGGATGTACATTTACCAATTCGCAGGCTCCGGAGGTGTAACAAACTTCCCTTTGCACACTTAGATGTAAATGGTTGTTAGAAGTGAGACCGGTTTCTCCCATTACCCCTATAATCTGCCCTTTCTTCACCCTATCGTTCAAATCTATTGGTTGCTGGGGCGTACCGATTTGGCTCAAATGTCTTGATGTCAAATATATGCTACCCCAGGTATTTCCGGCAAATTGTTCATCGCATTTAATTGTGACAGATCTTCCTTCACCAATAGCTTCCATTTCAACGTCTGAGCCATCTAGAATGTCAGTCACTTCTCCGTCGCACATACAATGAATAAATGGTAGTACATCTCCGTCTTCTGGTTTAGGATATTTTTTGTCTACAATATCAGTACCTTGATGGAAATCGAATAATTCCGATACTTTTTCCTTACTGGTTTTCATCCTGGGGCCAAAGACTGAAATGAAATAGCGGTTAGAATATGCTGGATTGTACACAAAGGGACAGTAATCTGTGATTGCATCCGTGTCCACGATTTCTGCTGAAAAAAGACTACCTGAGGTAGCTTCAAAGCCTGGGCTTAAAGTGATTCGGGTATCAGAAAGCAGATGGACTCTATTAGAATCCACCACCATTCCGGAATAATCAATTGAGCCGCCGGTGTTTGAAAAGTAAGTCCCCGTTTCTGCTGGATCAATGATTGTAGTGCTTGACTCTGACTTTTGTCTCCCATTCCGACACAATAATTCTGAGTGGACCGGTGCATAGAAATCATAGCTGTAGGACTCAGGCTCCAAGTTAGGAAGGGTGGGAGTAAAAGAGCTCAGATCCATTTTTTGGGCCGTTGCTTCAAGGCTAACAAAAGCTTTTAATAATAAAATAAGAACTATGTTATTGAGTTTCATGGCATGCTATTTTTATGGGAGAGGAGTTTGCTCTCCCGATGGTTAAATCAATAAGGGGTTAAAGTAGGCATTGCTCTTTTAGTGATTCGATCTCTTCCCGCAACGCATTAATCTGCTTATTCTGCTCGATCAGCTGCAAGGTGAGTTCTTCAATCTTTTGCATCATGCGGTTTTGCATGTCGCCGACTTCGAGACCGTTCGCTTCTACCTATTTGTCACAGGGAATATTGGGAAGATGGCCGTTGGCTTGAATATAGGCTTCTACTTCTTCGAGTATAGCTAGATGGTAGTCCCTTTGGAAGACGTAGTCGGGCCAATCTTCGGAGAGTTGAACTTTCAGTTCTTAGGTAGCTATTTTCTCAATGACGGAAACTTTAGCGGGATCAAGGGGATCATTTCACCACAATTAGTCGCTGCTGGAACTGCTGCGTCGCGGTTTTGAGCAGGACCACATATATGCCACTGTTCAAGTTGGTCGTAAGCAGATCGATACCGTGCTGCCCGGCATCAAAAGCTTTGCGTTCTGATAGGGTCCGAACAAGCTGACCGTTCAGGTCGTAAATCAGCAACTGTACAACTTCCTGCTGTGGCAAATCGAAAGAGATCTTCACGATTCCACCAGAATGCGCGGGATTTGGATAGCAGTTGAATCTTACAGGACTAGGTGCAGATTCCAAATCATAGTGACCTTTACTTAGTATCGTCCGTGCCCTTGCTTCCTCATCGAATGTAGGTGCAGCCTCCAGGAAGGAAGGGCTACAGCCTTCAATTCTTGCTACAAAAGCTTCCCCTTCTGCAACCACAGCGGAAAAAAACTGATCGCTCGCACAATCGGCATCCGGCTTCAGGACAATGGCCGAACCGGCTAGGAAGGTGACGGATTCATTCACAGATCCGGAGGAACTGAGCACTTCCCGTGCTTGATAAGTGGCCTCAGAGAAATCAGTGTGGGAGAGGTCGTTGTATTTGGGGCAGGCCAGGTCGTTCCAGCGGTGAAAGTTACTATTAGAAAGAAATGCGTTTCCGACGAAGTAGGTTCCGGATTCGTCCGAAGTGATATCAAGCACAGTACTGGAGGAGGAGAACGAGTCGCCAATGAGTTCCCAACTTGCCGAATTCAAATCCCATCTGGCTATTTCATTATCGGCACCTACCCCAAGACCATTTACTGAATCATATTCACCCCCAACATAGAGGTAACCATCTGCATGGTGTAAGGCCTCTATATTTCCATCATCATGTATTCTGCTACCCAGGTTGGAAAAGTTTGTACCGTCGAACTTGACCAGACCAGAGTAAATCGTTGGGCCACCGGATACATTTTTATGGGTGAAACTTCCACCAATATACAAGTCATTTCCAATCCGAATTATTTCACGGACTAGGCCACTGCCATATTTTCCGAAAATCAACGAGTCTTGTGTCAACAGGTGTTCCCATTGTTCAGTAGTCTCATTAAACCTTGCTATATGTGTCCCGTTTGGGCCCTGGAATGCAAGACCACCTCCAATCAGGAGTTCTGGTTTTATAAGCCGTAAGTTGCAAGTTTTCAGTGACTTACGGTTTTATTGTTTATAATCAGTGGGTTATCTTCTTTTTTTGTTCAACTTTTCTTTCTCTTTCCTTATCTTTCATTGTCTTTTTTCTACAATTTTATCTAAGTTCTTTCTAAGATTATCACAATTTTCTAAGTTTTGCCCTATGACTGTAAAAGCTGTACTGTGGACTTATGAGCCTAAAAAGAATGGGACTTGTAATATTAAGATCTATGTAAATATAGAGGGAAAGAAGAAATATTTTCGTACAAAACTCTCTGTTTTGCCTGGGGATTTTGATGCTAATAGGGGATTGGTGAAGAAGTCCCATCCATCCTTCCAACTTTATAATGCAACTATCAAGAATAGGATTATTGAACTAGAACAGCATTTTTTGAAGGGGGGCGCTTTACAAAATATTGGAAGGGAGAGAAGCGGTAGCTATCTGGAATATCTGCGCAATTTCATTAGGGATACAGAGGCGGGTTTAACAGGAATCTCATTAGTTACTTGTACCACTTACAAATCAACGCTAACACGACTAACCCAATATTGTGAGCATGTGCAGATACAAGATCTGTCTTTTCAGGATATCAATTTAGAGTTTTACGACAGCTATAAACGCTTTATTTTTGAGGGTGAACTTGCAGGAGTTCCAGGCTTCAATGTTCATATCAAAAATATAAAAGCTAGTATGCGCTTGGCAATGGATAAGCGTATGCATGATAATACAGAATTCCAGCACAAGCTCTTCCGAAAAATACCTGTCAAAACGAATAAAATCTATTTGACTGAAGAGGAAATCCAACAACTGGAAAAACTCGATATCTCACACGATGAACACTTAAGCCGCGAAAAGGACCGCTTTCTAATCAGCTACTACTTTCTAACAAGATATAGTGATAGTATCCGTCTTCGCCGCAAGGATTTCTTTGAAAGTAACGATAAATACTATTTACGTTATTTCCAGAAAAAAACCAATAAGGAATGTGTAGTACCAGTAAAATCTACAGCCTGGAGCATCCTCGAAAGACGGGATTTCGATCTGTCTGGTGATACCAATCAAGAGGCCAATCGAAAACTGAAGACGATCGCTGCCATGGCTGGCATCCATACACTGGTGACTGAAGGGGATCGATCAGGGCCGAAATGGAAATTCGTTACTACTCACACAGCTAGGCGTAGTGCAGCTACCCATTTGGTTCTGCAAGGCGTAAACTTAAAGATTATCGCTGACTTGGGAGGCTGGGAGAAGATAGAAACCCTAAGGTCTTATTTGCGCGCGTCAGGACTAGATAGTGCTGAGGTCGCTAAAGATTTGGATTTCTTCAGATGAAGCAGTGATTATTCATCAACTTTATAGTATTTTATTCGCGATATAAATCCCCATAGTAGTACCTGCCGCTATCACTGCAATGACTACAAGTACTGAGATCCAGTTTAAATATTGATCTTTGTTTTCCATAGCTTAATTATTTTATTCCAAGTAGGTTAAGGATGCGAGCTCGCTTGACTTCGCGAGCTAGAATAGTTGGTTTTGTGCTTCCGGCGATATCTACGCCGACCAGGTCATAACGCCCAGGCTTTTGAGCCCAGCGTAATAAGTTGTTTAGATTAGGAGCTAGAACACGTTTATTGGTGCTTAAGATATCTGTTAGAGCACCTCGGTAGCTTTGCACAAGCGGGCGAATCATAATGCCCAGTTGGATAACCTCAGCTTCCGATACTTGTACACTGTCTTGTCTAGCTCGATTGAGCTTCGTTCGAATGATTTGTATATAATCTTTCTCAGTATAGGCTTGTTCGTAGGTATCCCACAACTCATTGGCAGACTTTTTCTTACTTTCTGGCTTACTTTGTCGTAGGCGAATCTGATCTACCTCCTTTTCTACCTCCTGAACAGTTGCACTGAATAGATCCATTTGAGCTAGGCCTCCTTTAACCATTTTGCCTTTCTGCTGAGCTAAGGCCAGTTTTTGTTTGCGTAGGACTTGAAGTTGTTCATTTAGCTTTTGGATCTGCTTGTCAGCTTCTTTCTGTAGCGAGTTGTAATCAGATTGTTTCGGAGAGACATATTTAGGGTGTGTAGGTTTATTGAAACGATCTTGGAGTTCCTGCTTCCTGGACTCCAATGCCTTAATTTGGTTGTCCAGTTCTTTCATCTGCTCCTGGTACTCTGATTCGCCAGTTGTTTTGTGCTGGATGCGTTTTAGATTTAAGGCATGGGAAGGCTTGAAACCCAAAGTTTGCACTAAAGCTCTAATGCGTTCAATCCAGGTGTCCTTTCGGTTAATGCTGGGTTTTTTGGCTTTAAATTGATCAAGTAAGAAGTCGTACATTTCATTTTCATGTGCATTGGTCAGTATATCAAATAGCCTTCTAGCCTCACCAACCCAATCAGCAATTTTCTCAAGATTTTGCTGTGTGAGTTTATCGCTATTATCAGCTAGAGCAATCAGAGCATTGATCATTTTACCACCTGGATTAAGGTGCGCTAGGTTCAAAATATGTCGCCAATTTTTACCTTCTAGCTTTTTAGCTTGCTTTCTTAATTCTTTTAGAGATTCTCCTTGCTTGAGTTTATTGCGATACAGCTGTGCCCGCTCCAAAGGCGTTTCAAGGGTTCGATTGGCATTGGATAGTTCTTTGGCGTAAGTAATGGCCTCGTTCTGGCTACCTTGAAACCAGCGGGCGCTAATCCGATATTTACCTGCCTTTTTCGCCCCGGCCAGCCGGTGATGCCCCGCTAGTAAGTAGGTGTTACCATCCTTGGGGTTTTTCCAAATGACGATGGGATCAAATTGGTTGGGATCAAAGTTCTCGCCAATTTCATCGACAATCGTTTGATTGAGACTGGCTCGATTTTGAAAGCGTTTTTCGTCCAGCTTGATATCGCTGATCTTGATCCAGATAACCGGATTATCCTCAAGCATTTGATCCTTTAGCACGGCTTTAGATATGGGCTTACCTTCTTGTAGCGCAGCTATGACACTGGCTCGATGGTCTTTGATGTATCGCAGGGTGATAGCTTTATCTATATTCCAGGTTCCTCCGGTCCGCTTATCCACTGGCCAATCACCACTCCAATGACTTACATGATCGATAAAATCAGTATAGTACTTTTCTGCCAAGGAATATCCATCTCCACGGAGATAAACATATTCTTTTAGGCGCATCTGCCAAGGCGCTTGATCCAGCGTTTTAGCTGGCTTTTTCGGCTTTTCTGCTGGAATCGTTTTAGGTGGCGCTGCTTGCCCTTCTTCCTTATCAATCGCCACCATGATGGTTCTAACACCCGTTGAGCGAAAAGCGCTTTTAAAGGCGCCCTCTGGGTTTTCCTCGATGTAGGCCCCGATCTCCTCTAACCATGCTCTGAAATCTTTGATTTTTTGTCGCGTGGATCCTTCACCCTTATTTCCGGCCATGATGGCCAACAGGCGCCCACCTGGTTTAAGCAAGGAATAGGCATGACGGACATGGTCTATATCCTGCAATCGCTCAAAAGGCGGGTTCATGATGATTTTATCAAAACGTTTTTCCTGATATTGCAGGAAGTCCGTTTTAATGACCTCATAGCCTTTCTCCTTGAGCGCTTCCGCTAGATCAAAATAGTCTTCTATTACGGTGAGCGCGTTTTCTGGATGTTTTTCGGAGATGATATCAGCAATGTGCCCAAGACCTGCTGAAGGCTCTAAAATGCTGTCATCTGCGTCAATATCAGCTAGGCTGAGCATACGAATAACCAATGGACGAGGGGTAGGAAAAAAGCCAGGTATTTTCTTGCCTACAAATTGCCGCTCTAGCTGCTTAATCAACTTGGTTCGTTCTTCTTCTGGACTTAAGGTAGATACTTGGGCGTATTGATGGTATTCTCGAAGGGCTGTTTTAAGGGTAGGTAGATTGGTAAGGCCCATTCTCTGGATACGATCATACTGTTCTAGGCCGTTTTTAAGCCACTCTCGATCAACTTTACTCTTAATGATGGGAATAATAGCCCTGATATCTTCAATAGAGCTCCTTTTGAAGCGAACTAGCCATTGACCTTTCTTCACCGATACAGCAGCCCGATACAAACGCCGAGCTCTCATCTTTTGCCCCCTGACTGTTTCTAACTCATTGACTATCCTCCGGAGGCGCTCCCAGTGATAAGAGGGATAGGGGTAAGTAACATACTCGATGTCTTTAGCGAAATCGGCCTTCCATTCATTGTAAGGCACGTTTTCTTTGCGCATGCGGTCATAGTTGGCCCGATATAGGATATTTCTAAGGGTATCCAACTGTACAGCGCTATCAATCCGGCTGAGATATTTGATTTCTTTATTGTGGAGTGCTTTAGCGATATTTCGAAGCACTTTAGCTACATAAATCTTAGCCTCTGCATCAGCTTCAACACCTGCCGCTATTCTAGCTCTACGGGCTGTATTTGTTTTTCGATTGGCGTTTAGTTTTTCCTTCCCTTGCTCTTCCCAATTGTCAGCCATTTCCAACAATCGTTCACTAACATTCAATTGTTTTTTGGCTGCTTTCTGAGCTATTTTCTCGGCTCGATCTACATTACCCGCTTTGAGAGACATAAATTGCTGAGCAGCCTCCTCGGTTTTAAACTGAAAACCAGGTATGGCTCCGCCCTTGGTATAGCTAGAATAGTATCCCCCTAGCTTTTTAGCTTTGCTATTTAGCTCACGATATTTGTCTTTATCTACCCTCTGGGATAGTTGAACCACCCACAGGTCATGTCCTTTTTTGGTATGCGTTGTTTGTTGTAGGGAGAACTCAATATTATTAAGCTTAACCCGTTTAACCGCAGCTTTAGTCTTAGCTTTCTTTTCTTGCTCTTCCAAAGTCCGATCGGCAATCAAAGCCTCATATCGAGCCTCCTGTTCAGCACTTAGGGCATCTGCTCCCTTGTACATCACAAATTTCTTAAACTCCTCAATCGTCTCTGGATTAGTCAACGCTTTTTCAAAGGCGGCTTTTTTGGCCTTACGATCTTGGACGTACTGATCTAATTGCTCCTGGGTTTGGCCCTCAATGACTCTTTTTAAAGCTTCCTGATAGGATTCAGACATCGAATAGGACATCATGCCTTTGGTAATCCTAAAAGATCCTATCAATTGTTGATAATAGTTGTCAACTAAGTCTGCTTTTTTAGAAGATCGGTAATAGAGGAACTTTCGCTTTAGGTCTACCACCTTGTATAGCTTGGTGATTTCAGCTTTCAGGGCCTCTTTACTAGCTACAGCTTTAGCAAACTGATCCTTCAGCTCCTGGATAGTGATCTTTCCAGAAGGGATTAATTTTAGGAAGTCGCGGAGGGATTGGTATGTCATCACAACTAGCAAATGTGCCAGCCCAGCTTAAAGCCAGGCTAGCATGTTCACCTCTGAAAATTATGCGACTTGTTTCTCTCCTGTCACAATTTCTTTGATGGCATCACCAGCGATTACTAAACCATAAAAGGCACGCTGATAGCGTTCATCATAGACCACATCACCAAATTTCTCGGCTAGTTGCTCAATTTCAGCCTGATTTAGATCTCCCAATTCTTTAGGGATCTTATCGGCTCCATTAATAGCGGTTGGAAGCTTGGTAAGCGGATCAATGAAGTTGAGTACATCATTGGGGAAATCTACTTTGCCATTGTCTGCTACGCTACTCTCGTAGGCTTTTTTTGTCGAGATAACAGCATCAAACATTTCTGATGTTTCCTTGATGCCGTACTGATTTTCATTTGCAGTTTTCATAGCTATGTTTTGAGAATGATCAAATGTGTTTTGGTTGGCTCAACCTGCCAATTCCTCAAAGTTTTCCGGAACGAGGAAGGTCGCTACTGGGATTCGCTTGATATTACGCAGCTTTCTGCGGTAAGCGGCTTCCGGAATGACAAGCGTTCGATTCTGCTCATCATAGCCCATCAGCTGGTGAATAGATACCTCCAGTTTTTTGCCTACAATCAGTTCTAAGAATCGGCCTGCCCAATACAAGGCATCAGCAAAGTCTTTTCCATCGGAAAGGATTAAACCGCGACGGTGGAAATAGAATTTAACGGCCTCCTTCAATTGATCGATGGCATCTGGACTGAGCAGGTTAGTTTCTAGCTCAATCTCTAGTCCTGTGATGTAGATTCGACTCAGCTTTTGGCCGGTAATTGTCCGCCACCACATGCTGTAGGGTTGCTGAATGGATACAATCAGGCTCCTTTCTTCTCTGGTTGGTGGTTCTGGGGTAGGTTCTTCCTCTTCTGGTTCTTCTTGATCAGGCTGTTTTTCAAAGTAAATCGGCAAGACAGGGGTGCCGGATCCAGTACGTAGATCTTTGCCCTCATTGTAGACATCTTTGGCAAACTTAGCTAGGTAGTCTTCCAGCTGAGCTTGGGTCTTGATATCTGGGAAATAGCTGAGTAGTAGCGCTGCTACACCGGCTACGTGTGGCGTGGCCATACTAGTCCCGGATAGGTAGGCATAGCCTCCATTTTTGTGGGTAGAATAAACGCCTTCACCTGGTGCACCTAAATCGACTTGTTCGCCCGCTGAGCTGAAGACCGATGGATTTTCAGATTTACCCACACTAGCAATGGTGATGACTTCCGGATAGCGACCGGGATAGTCTACCGTGTTCTGATCTTGCTTGTAGCCTGAGTTACCGGCAGCGGCTATCACAAAGCAGCCTTTGGCTATGGCATATTTAATGGCTTCGTGTAATTCTGTGGCTCCGGTTCTACCCCCTAGCGATAAAGAAATGATCTTTTTGTGGTCTTTTAGTGGTCCACCCAGGTTTAAATCAGCCACATAGCGAATGCCATTAGCCACCCACTGCCAAGCAGCGGAGCCTTGGTCATTCAGGACTTTAACAGGAACTATTAGTGCCTTGGGTGCAACACCAATCACCCCCTTGTCATTATCGATGGCGGCTGCAATGCCTGCACAATGGGTGCCGTGGCCATGAATGTCTTCCAATGTCTTGCTATCCGAAAAGTTTTTGGCCAGCTTAGGCAGGGTATTGTCGGCTAGATCTGGATGATCGAATCTCCCTGCAGTATCCAAAATAAAGATGATGGCCTTTTCGCCTTGGGTCTTTTGATAGACTTCATTGGCCTTAAGATATTTGTGCCCCCAATCCACAATTTGTTGGCCTGACTTGGCCAGTACAGGGAAGGCAAAATAGTCGGGGATCTGAATGTCCCAGTTATTCTTTTTCATAGCTTATTTTATGATCTCGTAAGTAAAAGGAAAAGTTTTCCAGAGCCGTCATATTTCGTTCCAGGAGGGTCTTAAGCGCTTCTATTTTTTCTTCATTGCATTGGTTGACATGAACTTTTAGGCTATCATTTTCTCTTTGGAAATAATAGGCCATAGCTGCGATCAATACAAAGCTTAAGCCTTGGCGATAGATCGTATTGACTAGTTTCATGCCGAGCCTGGTCATGTCTTCTTCTGGATTTGATGGTTGAGCCTCCATATTTTTGTTTTCATGCTTGGAAAATTTTTCTTTGGTATGTGATAGAAAGAGCTCTTTAATTGAATATCCAATCGCCCAGGTGCCATCCAGCACTAAAGGCTATTTTCAGCATAATAAAGTCCATGATGTACAGCCACCTATTTCTTTGCCTCCGATAAAGGATAATTGCCAGTGTAAATAGACTTAGAAAGAGGGTCTTGAATAGATGCCAGGCATCGGTAGTCCATGCTAACCAGCTTGTTGCTCCTGGGTAGGCAGGACGCTTATCTTCTGGCCAGTCTTTATACTTATTTTTCCAACTGATATCCTTATTCCAAAACTGGGGATTCTTGTCCTTAAAGTAGCTGATGGAATAATGATGATCCACCGTATCCATGATGTTATTGGATACACCTGCCAGGATCAAGATGATGGCCGGAATGATATTTCTAAGGATGTCTTTCATCATTTCCTGGCTATCCAATCCACAGTTACTGCTGTGCTGATCACTGCTGTTCCCGTCGCGTCAAAAAATCTAATCTTAAAGTCAGTGGAGGTCTTAGTGTGTACTTGAACATGATAGAAGGTAGTGCCAGTTGTGCTAGCATTAACCACTATACTTGCCGTTTCTAGGCCATGATTGATGGTCAGATCTCCACTGGCATCCGTAGTGCTGGATGTGGTGGCATAATCCGTTAGGTTGGAGCCATTGAAAGTGCCTTCCATTACTCCATTGTTTAGGCTGAAATCAAAGTCTGGAAGACTAAGCCGATCGGCCCGATAGTCATTGCCTGTCTTGGCTCCATCAGTGGTATAAGGTATAGGAGGATCATAGTTGCCAAACTGAATCCGCTGTGGCTTGAGCATCCCATCGGACTTCCATTCAAAGAAATCTATCTTACCATTAAACCCTACTAAGGAGTTAATCGCTGGAGCAATCCTAAAGCCATTGGTATTCTCACTAATATCAAATCCTCCAGGTATCAAATCTGCTAATTCTAAAACTCCATTGATATAAACCTTCACAGAGTCATCCTCTTCAAAGGTTGTCCTGACATTGTACCAGGTATCCTTTGTCCACCCTGATGAAGCTGTAGCACTAAGGGTTCCGGTTCCTGCGCTGGTATTATAAACCACTTCTACAGCAGTAGTACTTTGTCTAAGTCGAAGAAGGATACTATTCAAGCCTGCCCCTGCCCACAATTGATTGACTCCTGTCAATACACTATCCATTGTAAAGCGTATAGTGTTTTCAAACCCCTTCGTGGCCTTCCACTTATTTCTCCAGTTGTCTTCATTTTGATCAATCTGCACTAATTCCTCGGCACTGGTTAGGGGCCACCCTTCGATGTAAGTCGAATCATCAATTACTAATACCGGATTTTTGAAAGAGGTGGTTATGGCAGTAGCATCCTTTATCTGAAGCGAGGTTTCTCCTGCCAATCGGTAAAAACTACCTTCAGATAGATAATCATCTACTTGTACGGCAAAGATATCCGAATAGGTAGGTGCTCCCTGGGCACTGGAATATATCACACTGCCCTCAGATCCAGCTTTGACGATATTATTGGCACTTAATTTTGGATTGGAAAGAATGACATTGCTATTGTTGATCAATTCAAAGCCATCAATTCCCCCAGAGGTTTGATAAACCTGACTATTGGAGAAAACAACATCTTTGCAGTTATTCAAAATGATAGTTGCACTGCCAGGCTTTTGTCTGGGTCTAAAGGTGCAGCTTTCAAAAATGACATCATCACAATTCTCAAGATAAACCTGCTCACCTAAATCTATATCAGCACCATTGACCAGAAAGGAGCAATTAGTAAACTTTACTGTCCTGGGAGGATCGTTGCCAGCTTCTTGCTTTACCACCACTTCTAGAATCCGACCATTATGATTAGACTTTATATTTCCTAATTGGATTTTCCCACTGTTGCTAGAGGGATTAGAGCCTTCATAGTAGATAATGGCTGTTTGGTAGATACTATCTGCATTGAAATAGGCCTGAGGCACTGTCATCTCTTCAGCTATGACATTGCTGTATAATTCATTAGCGGAACCATGACCTCTCACTCCTCCCTGGCCACCGTAAAAATCTAGCATTCCGTATTGATTATACTCAGCTCCAACCCCAAGATATATGTAGGAGTACCCTGAGTTGTACTCAGTTATATTATCCAGATGTCCACGACCATAGAACTTTATAAAGTTGATCCCCTTTTTTTCCGTCCCCGTTGTTGGCACATGCCTTTCTGCTCGAATACCATGACTATAGGGTCGAACAACGTGCATATTATCAATCTGCACATTAGAAGTGGCATCCAAGTAGAGGAATGAATTATTAATATTGTATGGGTTATCGTCAAGTTGATGTTTACTCTTTAAAGTGATGTCTTTCCAAACAACATTACTAATCCCTGTCATTTCGATGTTTCCAGGGTGAACCGTTTGGCTATCTAAAAGTATTGTAGCCCCATTTCCATAAATAATGATAGGCTGGATCGTATCATTAGAGCTAATCTGCCCCCATGTGATATGATTGATGTCATAAACTGCCCCGGGGCTAAGTGCTATAGTCCTATGTCCTCTATTTCTTAAGGTATCCCAAGCTACGTCAAAGGCCAGATCATCATTGGCCCCATCATAACCATTAGCCCCAAAGGAATCCACATGCACCTGAGCAATGTAGGTTGATCCACTTGAGCCGCTTGCCCCATTTCCTACTTGCTTGACCCGGCCAGCTTGCCCCATGAGCAAACCGACTATAAACCAACTCAAAAAAAGCGCAATAATCCGTTTCATAGCTTACTGTTTAATCATGAGAATACCGGCCACATTCAAAGGAGCGGCGGCGGTACCGGTAGTTTGATAAAGGGAACCGGTGACTAGACCAGCTGCTCCAGCGGCAGCATCATCAGCATAGGCGGGAATGCCTAGCATGGTGAAGCCTGTATTATTTTGAATGAATTGGGTTTGAGTAGTACCAGAGGTTGCCACGGTGACATTGAAGTTTTGACCAGCCACATCCATTTGTGTGAAGGTGGAGACGCCACCTTGATTGGTTTGGATGACGGTGCCGGTTTCTATAGTGGAGACACTGGATTCATTGCCACTGGAGGTATCTCCGGCATATAGATCTACTTGATTAGCTGTACTAGTTCGGATATAGGATCGATCGGTGCCAATGTTATCTCCCATTTGAAGGTTAAAGCCTTCGGTTTCAACGGTGGTGTTTTTATCCAGGGTTCCTCCTAGCTCTACGTCTACATCGGCGCTTACATCTTGATCATTGAGGCCATTGCTAGTGGTGACATTAGGGCCGGAGCCACCACCGCCGCTGGATCCATCCACGATCAATTCAGGGATGTCGAAGGCCGCTTTGTCAGGGCCGAAGGTGCGAAAGGCGAAGACGGTGTAATCAGCATCTGCTGAGGTGCCTAGGCTGCCATCATCTTGCAGGAAATAGTCGGTATCTACTGATAGGCCATGAGTCCAGTCTATCCAGCCTTCGGTGCCGATGGTGAAAGTATTGGCATCGATCACACTGCAAACAAAGGATACCGGTAGGCTATCTGGAGCATTCGTGTTGGCTAGAAAGTAGCCTCCGGAGGTTTGACCCAGTAGGTCACCTAAACTAAATCCATGGGAGGCTTGCGTTACTGTGTCCTGGCAAGGCGAAGCATTTCCCCCGCCAAATGATGAGATATCTAGCTCTTTAAGCTGATCGGTGACAGGATCTTTAGCTAGTACTGTAGTAAGGGTATTATCCGTGGGAATAGTGGCTTGCAACAACAAGGAGGTATAGCCTGCCCCCATGCCTAGTATGTTGGCAGATGTAGTAAATATCTCCCTTTGACCAGTAGGACCATCTAACATCAACCCATAATCCGTACCTAAACCATAATCAAACCTAAATACCAAACTATCTAGTGCTCCATTTCTTTTGATGCTAAATAGACCCACCTCTCGACCACTATTTATCGAAACGTATCCATTGCCGGTATCCGTGAAGATTAATCGACTACCGGAAAGGTTAACCGTTCGAATAGGATCAATGATAGAACCATCAACGGAATATAGATTAGAATCGGGATCAGATCCGGTACCTACCAAAGTACTGAGGAGGACATCATCATAGACTCCACCGGGACCAGAATACAGCACATATCCTGGACCTGGCGCCCACTCGATTAACCAGGGTGGCAAAGTGCCCTGACCAGATAGGATTGAGTATAGAAAGATCAAAGAGGTCGTTATGAACAGTTTCGTTTTCATAGCACTATTTTAAGTCCAGAATTCCAGGTAAAGATTAAGGGGGGTGATGGGTAGGGATCCCAGGATCAAGCGATTCGGGGTAGAAACTCGATCTATAGTGTATTTGGTAGCTCCAGCACCTTGAAATATGGGGCCAGTGGGACCACTAAGTTTGATGTAGTCATCATCTGCCGGTAGTACACCTCCATTGACTGTAACAAGGATGGTCGTAGTAGCTTGGCCTTCGATTTGCTGGACATATCGATCACGACCTGGTCCAACTACAATACCTTCAAGTTGATCCAGGATATACTGAAATAACTCATCGCGAGGAACCAAACCTTCAATGCCTTCTACAAAGACTCCATCTTCGTAGTAAGCACCTCGCTGCCGTCCGCGTATCGTTACATTGGCTAAATCATTGAGTCCTGGCATAGCTTTATTTTTGCGATTTCATGATGGCTAGGACCACTATGATCAGTACAACCATTAAGCCGATGGAGATAATAGTGGTGGTATGGTCTTTTTGTTGGAATTTGGTGATGTCAATCCAGTCTGGGAGTCGTTCATAGCGCTTGCGCCTACCGAAAGTAAAGGCGTCCACCACACTGACGACCACTTCGGCCACTGCATCCACCCAGCCCAAACCATTTGATTGCTCCGCCATCTATTTTTGTTTGATCAAGAAGAATACCCCCAAAGCAATTAGTATCGTCAAGACCACGAAAAGCGGCATCATCGTCTTAAGCCTTTCCTGGTTCTGTATCTGTGTATCGAGAGGGTCTAGGAAGTCCTCTATTCCAGTATCATTGGTGGCACAAGGATCATAGCCATAAGCCCCCATAATGACTTGTTCATCGACATATTTACCACTGCATTGAAATACATCTTTGGTAAAAGAAGTATTCGACTTGCAGGCATTCTTGCAAGCTCTTTCCAAATCTGGCTGTAAGCCAAACCAGGATTTGCAGCGCTGATTGCACTTTTGTCTTCTACACCAATTTCCACCAATGCAAAAGCCCATTATTTGCGTAGTTTTAGGATGAGCAATAAGGCCACTAGAATTAGCAGAACGGTAAAAATCCAAAAGGGGAAATCACAGACTGGTTTAGGCATCCATTTAGGACAGCCAATTACTTGACCAAGTCCTAAGCCAAAACCCCATTTGCCCAATCCCCACATATCAATTAGATCCTTTTGCCCTACTTCATCGCCATTGGCATCGATGTAAGTATCATCTATTCCGCTTGGTGTAAGAGCCGCCAGATATAGAAAAGCTTGCTTGACTTTAGCGGTCGTTATTTGGCCCTTTCCGAGCTTAGTTAAGGCTACATTCCTTGATTCATCCATAAAGACCAAGGTGGGGGTAGATCGGATATCTAAGGCCAACTCTTCAGCTCCATTATGTACAAATTCTACAGAATGCAAGGATAGTAAAGCCGCTTCCTCTTCGCCTCGATCACTTCTTTCTTGTTCAGCTAACCATATTCCATCCCATACCGCGGAACAAGTACTATTAGCCCGATTTTCATCGCAGTCTACATAAGGAGATAGATATAGTTCAGCTCTGATTTTCACTAGTAGTTTAGTTTTTGCCTGACTTGTTCCAGGTCAGTAAACTTTCCTGGGCATGTCTTGGTGGAATAATCTCGGTGACCAGAAATCTGTAGTTTTCGGCCTAGCTTTCTGTTTAGATATTGAATCAGCTTAGTAAGCTGGAGTATCTGCATTTCTGTGGGTTCCAGTTGATCGTAATCCCCTATAAAACAAATGCCAATGGAGCGCGTATTTTGCCCACTGACATGCCAGCTAATGTTTTTCAAATCTTGGGTATGAAACACATTCGCTTTTCGATCAATAATGTAATGGTATGCTATCCCTGGAATTCCTTCATTGCTGATATGATTTGGACCAACGTGATACTGAGCAATGCTTAATGGCGTCTGGGTGGTTGGACCAGCACTATGATGAATAATTACCTGTTCAATTGAGGATAAGGTCCGGCGATTGTACTTGCGGTCAGGATGGACCGGAAGTTTTCGCCATATATCCTTAATCCAACTAGGGTTTGGATTTCTCCAAGCTGTGAGTACTAATAGTGCCAAGACAAGCAGTAGCACTATTAATACTTTCCGACCGGTCATAGTATCGGCGTTGCCGTCTTTTCGCTACAGTTGCACTTTTCCGCATCCAAGCGCTGATAGGTCTTGTAATTGATCCAAAGGCCGAGGACGGCCACTATCACTAATATAATGGGCCCAATCTTACGCCAGTTCATCTGCATTAAGGTTTTGTGGATCTGAAAAACTTTCTCGGTAAAGCTTGAGTACAGCGTTTACCAAAGGAGCCCTATCTGAAATGGGTTCAAGTCTTCCTTCCTCCAATTGCTTACTCACAACGAAAGTCCCATTTTCTAGCTTTTCAACCAGATACTCATTGCCGTTGTAATCAATCATCTTCGCATCGATGATTTGGACGGGATCTCCAATGCCTCCAACTAGTGATAAGCCTACTTCTAAAGCACTACCTCCCCCTTCATCGGCTTTTACCTTTTCGGCCAGATTGACAATCATTCCATCGGCAATTTTGGCCTGGTTGGTATAGGCACCAGTAATAATGCCAGCGATAGTCAAGGCTCCAGGGGCACGAACATGATCGGCTAAGGATTTGACGGAACCATCGCTTAATAGAACTTGGGAGTCATAGGCTCCTTTGATGATCCCCACAATGTTGTCGGTACCACCATCATCAGTTTCCTTAAGATAGGTCGCCAGATCCACTACACGATCATCGTCTAGTTTGACCAGGTCGCCATAAGCCCCAGCTACAATGCCTGTAATAGAACTGTCTGTTATTGCAGTAGCCATTTGATTAGAAATTATTGATTACTTAATTCTGGCATAAAAGAACAAAGCGCCGGAGATAGCTATAAATACGGCCAAAGCCAAAACCATAGCCGTCATCATATCGATGCGCACATCGACTTTTACACCAACTCCATCTTTGAGCAAATCGTCCAGCATCTCTATTGAGTTGGGGGCAATTGCTTTTCCATGATCTTATCTGCCAGCAAGATGCCAGCCGTAATGGCTAGAAGGGTTAGACCCAAATATGCGTACCATTTCATACCTAAGATTTTCATTATTGGTGAATTGTAAAGGCTCAGCTTAATCTATATCTCTGCCGAGAAGCTGATCAATATCAAAGCCTCGAATAAGGATTAGTAAAATGATAATTGCGACTACCCAGGGTAGCCAATGTTTTGCTTGTGCCATTTTCTACAGCTTTATGTACTTGTACTTGACAGCTAGTACAAAAAGGACAATGACCAACAAAGACAAGCCCACAGCATACCAGAGTGTTTTCTTTTCTCCGGAGGAAAGTCCGGAAAGATGTTTCTGAGTGCTTTGGTTGTCACTCACTCGACCTGCCTTGGACTTAGCCACGATACCAGGGGAATAAGAGTTGGTAAACGGTCTTTTACTTCTACCTCCCTTAATGACCTGCAATTGGCCTACAGCCGCATTTTTCTGTGCTAGTAATGGCTTCATTTTCTCAGTATTAGGATGAATAACATCAGGATCACCAAGCCCACAACTAAATATAGTAGTGTCTGATTGTCTGAGTCTTGAGGGCTACCTCCATTTGGATAGTAGTTCCGACTACCAGGGCAACCAGCTCTGCGTGGGTTAATAGCACACAATCCAGAATTAAGGATATCCGTGGCACTATCGCCATTGCGTTGCCACCAATTCCAGAAGCCTCCGGAAGTGTCCGGTTCACCTGACTGTTCATCTTGGAAGCCAGGCCCGAGCGAATATCTATTCGCTGGCACAAATGATTGATGATCCCAAACCATGTCTGTGGCTATTGATTACTGCTTACGTCCTACCTCAGCTTTCACATAGAAACTCCAAGTCATTACCACATTGGGTAATTGCTTATACTTGAAGGCAACACGGTTATCCAAAAGAGTATCACCCAAGAAGGTGTTAATCCCTTTCTGGAATTGCCCTTCGTGAAGACCCATGTCAGGAAAGAGGGTTTTTAGCAGTCGTGGCCTGCTACCTTTACTGGAAGAATAGACTTCGATGGGGTAAGCATATTGCTCGAAAGCTTTGCTTTCATCATCAATGGTTTGCTTGATGACATCGAAGAAAGAACCAATGTGACTCAGGTCATTAAGAATGAACTGATAATCCGAAGTGATACCAGTGATACTTACCTCCAAAGGCATGGCATAATTCTCATGAATCTGCAATCCACGAGAGGCATCAAATAGGATAATATCGGTTGGTTCTGTCAACCCAGTGGTATCTACTTTGAGGGCCATGTAATTATCCGTGGCAACTTTAGGTAGTCCTTGGCCTGCCACGCCTGAAACGGGCATAATGGATGGACCGTTTATCATTCCAGCATTGATATGCGAAACCAAATTTCTGCGTCGCATCATAGTTGATGGCATTTGTTGTTTATGAAAATTTCAGTAGCAATTTTAGCCATCATTATGCTTGCTCACAATATTGTCAGGGAAACCGGAACGGTAAAATCTTTATGATCGATTTCACATGCCTTAACGATCAGGTTTCTCATATAAAAGAAAAGCCCCAGCATATGCTGAGGCCACATCATAAAGTTTCCTATGAGTATAAAAGTTATTTAGCGTCCCGATACTTCTTTACCACACCACGTGCTACCGGTGAGCCAATCTTAATTATTTCGTTGGAGTCCTGCCGACGAACTACAAACTCCTCATTCTCCAAGACATCCAATAAATAGACATTGTTACGATAGTCTATAGTTACAATATCCAGTACTTTTGGTGATGGTGGATCCTTTTGCACAGCTTCTTCCTTCGATCCAGTTTGCAACAACATACTGTGACAAGACTTGAATAGTCCTTCAATCGTATCATTGGGGGAGATACTAAGGCCAACGAACTTAACAGCCTCATTATCGATGGTGATCGTTATTAAGGCATCTGTAGCAACGGGCTGGCCATTTTGAAAAAAATGCTTGTTGTAAAACTGCTTGATTGTCTCTGCACTCATTCCTCAATAGTTTGTTCGTTTAAGATATAAGCCGTTCCAGCAATGCCCTTAAGGTGTAGAAAGCGATTTTTTTTACCCATTTGCCACTTTTTTTTGTTTTCTACCACTTCATCTAACAATTCCCTCTCTTGACTCTCCCCTATCGGTTCTCGGGCTAAAATCCTTAAGGAAATTTCGTAGTCATTTGTCCAGAATGGGCTGACTTTTATAGTGGCATCTAGCCGCTTACGATTCTCAGAGATGCTTTTGGAGATTATCTTAAGTGTCATAATGTAATCAAAATAAGTATATTTGTTGTAAATATAATTCTTTTGATTGAATTCTATGGAACATATCTAATCGTATTGGTGAGAGATACGTTGCACCAATCCGATGTGCCTTTGTCCGTTAAGGAAATTGGCCTTCAGATTCACCAATATGATGATAATCGACTCCAACGGAACTTCGAGCTAAGAATTCGCAATGCCTTAAGGAATTTGATGGACCAAAGTACAGTCCAGTATCAAAGTTTTCCAGGGCAGCGTAATCTCATCATTTTCAAATACTCAATCCTCGAACATGAAGAAGAGCATTCAGGATCGGATTAAAGGCCTTAAGGATGCCATCAATCCTATGCACGCCATGTCTGGCATGGTAAAGATGTTTATCCCACAGTTAGGAGATACCTTAAGAATGATGGAAACTTCCGTTGAAGACGGTGGAATCCTTAAGGAAGGTGAGCAGAAAGCAGCCTTTGTAATCGTCAATAAGGGCGAGCAAACAACAATGGCCATTTGTGTTATGAAAATGACTACGGAGGGGATGCTGATTACCCGAACGGTATCTGATAATCCATTAGAAGAAATCCTTAAGGAAAATAGCTAATGAAAGAGCTAAAAAAAGAAGCTGCACCGGTAGATACCACCGAAAGCGTGGATGCCTTCTTTTCTGCCGAGAAATCCGAGAAAGATTTAGGTGGATTCCTTAAGCATATGAAGACTCCGGTTGAGAAAATTGATGCACCTCCCATTATGCAGGACTTAGAAGAGGATGAACAAGCCACAGAAGTACCTCTTAATCCTGATGATATCCCTAGCCCAGAGGATGAGGAACTAGCCAGTTACCTCGATTATTCCGAAGAACATCGTTTAACGGCAGAATTCATGTTGATCCAACTAGATAAAGGCCTAGCCTTTAGCCTCTCGATGATCTCTGGCATGGACATGGACCGATATCGTCGTCGAAAGGCTCGTAATAAGGCGGACGACTACGAGGTAGAGATTGCAGCGGCACTTGTTAAGAAGTATCAAATGCGCCTTAGCTTGGAATGGATGCTTGCCACGGCTATTTTAATGGGGTATACTCCAATGGTCAACAAAGCGATGAAAGATCGTCGTGAACGAATGATAAAGGCTCGTAAACAAGAAAACCCAGCTTAATGCATAGAGATGCTCAGGTAACGATTATTATGGGCCGTAATGGTACTGGTAAAAGTTTTCTAACTGAAAAAATCGTTAAGGCGATGAAAAGGCGTGCCATTGTCATTACGCTTAATGGTGCGCCGAAGATCTGGCGACCTTACCCCGTCATTGATCCAGCCAACAAAGATGATTGGAGTTTCAAGAAAGGGATTCGACAGATCTGGTATATGCAGCACGAAAAGGACACTCTAAAACATGTGTACAAAAACTTCAATGGCGGCCTGCTCATCTTTGATGATTGCCGCAGCTACATTGCAAGCAATGTGGATAGTGATATTTACCTTAAGCGATTATTGATCGACTTCCGACATAAGATGCTGGACTTATTCTTTGTTTGCCATGCTCCTACGGATGTACCGGCACGACTCTGGGCTTTCTATTCTACGGCCTTTATAGGCGCTACAGACGCTCTTTTCCCTAAAAGCCGGATTGCTACTGATAGCGCGCATCAAATCATTGCAGCGCAGCAAAAAGTAAATAAGGCCTTTAGCAATGCCAAGGCCAAGAACAACGGGAGCCACTACGGTATCTTTCAAATGGTTACTCCTTAGTTTGTCTCTCAATTTCTAATAGAAACTTCTTAAGCAGTTCCAAAGACCAGGGGTGGCCTTCAATTTCCTTTAAATCCACTTTATGAGAATTGAAGAGCATGAATAAGAGTGTTTCGTCAATAGACTCGACTAGTTCTCTTATAGACTTACCTCCCGTAATTCTTTCCAACTCTCTTTGAGTGATCGCGAATGCAGTTTTCATTTCCATGTTGACTTCTTAACTGAGGGTGAACGACAGAACAGTCTTAGAGCAAGCTCTTGCCAAAGTTGTTAAGTGTTAATGAACAGGAAAGATATTTGTAAGTGCAATAGAAGATGCTGACCATAACTAAATGTTTGGTTAATGAGTAAATACATATTACAAGTCAACATTAGATATCCAGAGAAGTGGGGGTAGGTTTTGTTGTAGAACGCTGTTATGGTCGAACAATTAGCGCATAAATATATATTAAAAAACAATAGCCAGCAAATTAACCGGGCGGTAATATTTGCTGGCTATCCTTAAGTTTTATTAACTTTGGTTTACATTAGATATCCTGAGAGTGCTGCCAATGAATCTCACTCAGTACGGTGGCACTCTCAATTTTGATTTCTAGTTTTAAACTTATTTTATGAGGGGCTCGAAGGGGTCTCTCTTTTTTTGTCATCTATACGATATCAACATCGTCAGAAACAATCAATGAGATAATTAAATCGAGCCATAACATAACATTCATTTTTTGGTTCGATTCAAACTTACCTACATCATAATTTCGCCTTTAGAACGAAGTAGTTATATTTGTTAGAGTGAATAAATAGAGTTTTTAATAAAAAATATGATTGTTTAATTCTGATAATCAAATTATTAGAGCATTGAAACCACTAATTGATGTTATAGAAGTTTTTGAAAAACTTGGGCTTCATCAGAGCATTATACTTAATGGGAATTTACAGCAGCTCTATAGAGTTGCAAAGGAAGAACCAGATGCAGATGATAATTATCTTCGGAGAAAGATATTTCCAGATAGCAAAAAGAGCAATGCTAGAATATATTTATGGCAACTGAAAAGTAAACTGACTGATCAGCTAATCTCTCACATCCTTCAGGTAGATTTGGATGAAAGATGGACAAGCTTCCAACGTGGCTACTTTAAAGTTTGGAAGCGATATGCTTATACGAGGATACTGATTGGTATTGGTTTACGGCAAGTGGCTATTAGCATCGCTGAGAAATCTTTGAAATATAGCCTGAGTAATCACTTCACAGAACTTGTATTGAACTTCAGTAGGATACTCAGAGATCATTATGCCAGATATGGTAAAGACAAAAAAAAATACATCTACTACCAGACGTTATCTCGGAATTACTTCGCACTGCTGCAACAAGAAGACTTCATTGAGGATCTTTATAATGAACTAATTCTTTTCGATGCTACAGTAGCGCAAAACCGAGGCAAAAAGGATTATCAGGGGTTAGTAAATCCAGTATTGGAAATGTATAAGACTTTTCGAATCCATTACCTAGGTTACACCATCAAAGTCTTATCGTACCAAATAAATGGAGAATACCTTAAAGCTGTAGAAGCCTGTGAACAAGCCGTTTCATCACTTGATAGTTTCCCTGACTACTCCACTCCATCTTTCACTTTTCGTTTACGGAAGATTCCCAATTTATTGCAGATGAAACTTTATGGGGAAGCAGAAACTTCAATCCGCGAATGCTTAGACTTGGTTGGGGCAAGCAAGCACAATTGGTTGATCATCCATCACTATAAGGTTATTCTCCAATTACATAATCAAGAATGGGATGCAGCACTTAAAGTGGTTAGAAATGTAGAAGATGAAAAAGCGAAGTTGCCAGAAACGTGGTATATATACAAAGCTTATGCCCAAATCCTTAAGGGAAATCAGGACTTCAAACTAGGGAAATTCCTAAACCAGATAGGTGTATTATCTAAGGAAAAACGAGGTATGAACATCCATGTTAGGGTTATCGAGATTCTATACTATCTGCTATCAGAGCAACATGGGAAGATTATTGATATGCAGGAGGCCTTAAGGGAATATAGCAAGCGACACCTTAGAAAAGATCAAGCTACTTTTAGAAGTGATGTGTTTATGCGAATGCTTCTACTCTTGCCGCGCTATAGTTTTAGGTCAATTGGAATAGATCGATCTGCCAAGCCTTACCTCAAGAAACTGGCTGACAATCCTAGAGATATGGTCCTACAAGATACCGATCTAGAGGTAGTACCTTTTGAGATATTATGGGAATGGGTGCTAACCAGGCTTCATTAACCCCACCATGGCCAACACCCCTACCCCGTTGGATACTAATACAGATCCGCCATCCCATTTTCTAGGAGATAATCACTTAAGTTGATCCAGCAGCTGCATTTTGTGTCTTGATAGTAGATCTCTGTGAGCAGTCGGCCATACTTTCCTCGATCATCCTCATCCGTGTGGGCAATGACGCGCTTATTGAGGATGAGCTTTTCGACGGCGTCGCGCACTTTAATCCCCCTTGGCCGCTCCTCCCCTCTCAGCTCAGGTGTATCAACACGCGCCAGTCGAATAACATCCTCATAGCGCAAACTGAATCCAATTTCAAAATCCAAAGTGAAGGTATCACCGTCGTAGACATCGATAACAGTGGCAGAGTAGGAATAAGGGCGATAAATATCGCTTAAGAAAGTTTTTCCCTCAGGAGGTACAACTTCCGTCGTAGGGCCTTTGATGCTCCCACAAGCCATTAGCATCGCCAATGGCAATAGTTTTAGTACATTTTTCATAGCTTGAAGTATTGGTTGATTACTCTTTCCTTTTTAGGGTCGAATTTTCGAAATAGGTTAAAATTTGATTTGGCTCCAGGGAATAGTCATCAACAAATAAATAATGGCAATTACCATAGCAGCAATTATATACTTGCCGATATAGATTGTTTTCCCACTTGAGGATTGTTGCTCCAACATTTCTAGTTTTCTCCCTACTTTCTCAACTTCGTGTAACTTCAAGATTCTGGGATTAAAGCCGTTTTTTGCGCACAAATCCCACCATTCGCGGTAATCATGTGGACGCACAGGGTTATTGTTTTCTGACATGTGGTATATTTTATTGTGTCGTTTTTATTTAGTGATCTTATTATTTTGGATATAATGTCTTTCTCCATCACTGGTATCTACTGCCGTAGTCCCGTTTGAAACCTTATTACCAATCCGCACTAAATCTCTAAGCCTGACTCTTTTCGTCGGCTTCTTGTTGTGGTCATACAATTGAATGGTTTGACTTTGATTCTTTTTCATTTATATTTCGATTTAAGGACCGCTATTGTTTTCCCATTCACCTTTCGGGTTAATTCGCAGTCATTTGCTTAATACGTTTCGATAAAGTTTTTTGATAAAGTGGTTCCTAAAACCTCCTGGATTGACGTTTTTTTAGCATACAACTTAGTGCCTATTTCTTCGCCCCTTCTTGAATCCATTTCCTGCTCATTGGTACTATTGTTAAATGTTTTCCATCCACTCCACCCGCATCGCCCTTTCCAACGGTGGCAGCTGACTCAGGTTTTTCTTCCAGCGATCGAACTTTAACTTAATGCGCTCCCGGTCCTTGTAATTCTCTCCTAAATAGCTGTAGTCGTGCAATTCTGTAGGTTCTGGGTAATTCATGTAAAGGCGCTCAGTCGCCACTCCCCTTCTGGTAGTAGCTTGAAAATCGATATAGCGCCAACCGTTCTCCAGTAACCGGTCATATAGAGGTGTCGGGTAATGTGATATCGCCACTGGACATGTAAGGGTGCGAACGACTGAAAACAACCGCTGGTGATCTAACGGTAAGAACTCGTGCTTGTATCGAGTCCGGGGGTCTGATCGAGTCTCCAAGAGGTACGGCGGATCCAGGTATATAAAGACCTGGTCATTCAGTAGTTTGATGTAGGGTTTTAACGGATTGTCGGTTTCATAAAGGGATTCCAGCATCGATAAAGTATCCTGTTCTTGGAAGCGCCAGCGAGATTCAGGAGGATGTTGGATCCCGTTCCACTTTTGTACTACCTCAGCATCAAGATCGAACCCCAAGTTGACCGGTGCCGGTCGTTTGTGTCGCATGATGCCGCAGTAACCCAGAAAACCAGAGATAAAGATGTGGTGTGGTGGAATTTGGTTAATAATCTTCTGGTAGACTCCTGCTCCGGACTTACCACCGTAATAGCTGCCCTTGATATCAAAGTATATCATCGTAAGTAATTTTTTGAGGTGATAATTTTGGTGCCCTCAAATACATTATCACATGGTACATTAAGGGTGAAGATCTCCATTGAATGATCTTCGTTGTAATCCAGTACTTCGGAGTCACAACTTTGATAGATGGTGCGTTCAGATTTTGATAGGTGCTTGAAGTAGTATTCGAAGCAAATACACATATCTGAGGGTACTGCAGAAATGAGATGGGGGGCTTGTCCTCCCCTTCCCTCTTGTGCATTCTTGAACATAAAAATGAGGCAGAACCATAGTAGGCCAATACCGGTGATGTATTTCATGGGGTTTGATTTAAGTTGAAAGTTGAATGGAGAAAGTTTATTCTAGGTGATGGTGTAGATTTAGTTTCACGAGGCGCTTTTGAAACTCCTGTTTCAGGTCTGTTTCAGTGGCGATTTTTTCTGCGTAGAATTCGATGGTAGCGGCGATTTCGATTTCTGTTTCACGGATGCGTTTTTCGGCTGTTTCAGGCTTACCTACCTTGTTTCTCAGCTTCCAATTGTATTGTTGTTTCGTTCGTTTCAGTTCTCTTAATCGGGCGCATACACTATCAATAGTTTCAAACCATCGATAGTCCGCAAACTTTGTAGTTTCAAAGCTTTCGTCTGTTTCAGAATCACTTTTTGTTTCAGTTTCAAAGGGGCCTTCATCACCAGTTTCAGAGGTGGTTGAAACTTTTTCTTTTTTCTGTTTCAGGACTTTTTGCCGCTGCCCTGGATCAGTCAATTCTTTGTAATCGTCACGCTGAATCAGTTCTGGTAAATTATTGTAACCACGTCGTACTAAATTCACCAGCTTTCGGCCTCTTTTCACAAAAGGGAAAGCCATGACTTCAATCACTACACTGGGCTGAAAATCGAAAGGCGAAAACACCGGATCGGGATCAATATCATTGCGATCGTAGATGATCTCCCGGATGATGGTGAGCATGAGGAGAAAAAAGACGGCATTACCGGCTATGCCAGATAACTGTTTGCTAAAAAAGCTCACCTCAGATTGATGGATATTGCCGGCAGCACCTTCAATGGCGAGGGTGGTATCCCTGGTGACGGTGTACGAATTCTCTAAGCGAGCGTACTTTTGATCAAAACTGGCCTTAAGAGCAGTCAGTGCGGCTTGTTGATCGTTACGGATAGGGGATACAATCGGCTTGCGGCGTTTTTGATAGCCTGCGATGCGTCTTTGGTGGAGGCGGATCTGCTGATCGGTCCAAATGGTGTTCGTCTTTTTACGGTTTTTCTCCAAGCCCGCTATTAGGGTTTCTTCACCTTTGATCTTGTTGTCTAGCTCACCAGCAGCCTCAGCGATCAACTGATCATATCGCGTATTGATCTCGACTTTTTCGGACTCATAATCCATCTGTAGCTTATCGAATCGGGGTTGGTAAGCATTATCAAATTCGACCAGGTCAGTGCGAGCTATTTCACCGCCCATTTCCTTGGCTGTAACATCGGCGGAAAAGTGGCTCATGCGGTAGCTGTAGCGGGTAAGAAAGAAGACCAATCCCAGACTAAAAACTAATACAACCTTTGTCCGCATATCTGTATAAGTCCGCTTCAAAATGGTCCGACTGACATATCGAACGATCATCGTATTGACGAAGTCCGGGACAAAACAGAAGGCCCAGTATCCCAGGAATAGGAGGGTGGCTGCAGCCACTGGCCAAATGCTGTCCATATAGTCGGCACTGTAGGATTTGAAGCCCTTAAAGACTGTCAGACTCGATATGGCTAGAAAGCCTAGTACGCCGACCCGGACTATCCCCAAAATGTACACATCACCTTTATCCATATTTTCCGGCAAGGAATAAAATATTTTCATATATTGTTGATTGTTAGATATTTAGTAAAGCCTGTCGTTGCGGTTTCCTCATAGCACGATGGGCTTTTTTGTTGTTTGCCTTCGGCGACTGACTTTTTTACAATCGCCGAA
>ENA-UENT01000290-UENT01000290.1-marine-metagenome-genome-assembly--contig:-NODE-290-length-35266-cov-4.869696_pt1 | contig 35266 bp, 25 predicted proteins | sample MGYA00237879_ERZ529330 | MGnify/ENA primary metagenome ERZ529330 (study PRJEB26372, sample SAMN05368345) | marine metagenome | biome: cultured habitat; feature: ocean water; material: water; isolation... | reverse complement strand
CATTTCCCTAAAATTCGGGATGACTCATGTTTTCTTTGGGATAAAGCTTTATAAACAGCCGGCAGGGCACTCCCTACAGACTTTTGTCGATTTTGTGCAAACGCATACCCCATCTTCTTTTGCACAAGGAGTACAGTTAGTACACCAATCAGGAGCCTTGTCTTGCATTTTGTTGCATAGGCCATGGAAGATGTATCCTCCACTCATACCTTCAGGAGCTTGTCGACCATTAGGAACCCGCATGTAGAACATATCTGGTATGTGCCCGCAGTAGATATTTACTTCTGGAAATTTCATCGCCACAGCACCACTTGACCGAAGTCGTTCAAAATCGTTGCGAAGCATCTCTCGTTCTTCTGGATTTTCAAAACTGCGCTCGATCCATTCGTGTACTTCTTCAGCCTCGACCATGTGACCACGGTCTGGATCAAAACTGAGGTCAAACATGTCACGCATTGCATTGGCGGCTTCCTCCTGCATTTGTCCAGGATCTACTTCTTGAGCATAGCTTACTTGTAATAGACCGATCAATAAAAAGCTAAGGATAAGATGGATTTTAGTTGTCATAATTGATATCTGAGTTTATTCAATAGAGTGTCAGTATCGACAATACAAAGGTGGGGTAGGAGAGGACTTTTGATTGGTCTGATTTCGGCCAAATCGTTGCTCATTTTGGGCAAAGTCCTTTTGAGCGATAAAACAGAGTGATCTATTTGTGGCGTAGAGGTTGATTATTGCCAATTAGGAGTAAGAAGGAAAGGCAGGGACCTAGAACTAGAAAGCCCCCTCGGAACTAGTCCGAGGGGGCTTCTTTAGTCTAAATAGTTAGCCAGTTGGCTACAACTATAATCGTGTGGATTACTTGGTCACCACAAACTTCTGACTGATACGCTCATTTCCACTAATCATGTGAAGCATGTAGATGCCAGAAGCAAACTGACTTACATCCAACGTCTGACGTTGCTTGCCAGCAGTAGCTGTCCATTGAAGTTGTTGAAGTGTCTTACCAGTTACATCGGTTACGTATACCTGTACCTGCCCGTCTATTTCACTATCGAATGTGAAGTCAACATTCAATAGGTCAGTTGTAGGATTCGGGAATAGTTTCACCTGTGCTAGACTTGGGTAGGTGCTCACTTCAGGAGCCGTACTTAGTTCCTCGCCACTCATACGTGCTCCGCTTGTACAACCACTGATATTTACATCATCGATAAAGATGCGGTCGTTATTCACAGAGGCATCACAACGGAAACGGAAACGAGTTGTGCTCGTGAAAGTACCAGTGATGACAACAGATTCATTCTGACGCTGGTTGTTGTTAAAGTCAGTGCCACGAGCGTAGGTGGTCAAGGTCTGATAGCTGGCACCACCATCTGTGGAAGCTTGTAGCCAGAAATCTTCACCAACTTCCATGCTCACACCAATGTAGCTAAAGTCTACAGTTACTTCTTCGAAGCCAGCTAGGTTCAAGTTGTCAGTGGTCATTACAGAAGTAGACGTATTATCACGGATACGGACGCAGTAGGTACCGCTGTTTGCGTACGCAGCATCATTTGCGCTGCGGCGGCAATCAGAACCACCATCATTCCAGATGCCCCATCCACCTTCGAAGTCTTCGAAGTCGATTTGTACGTTGGTACAGCCTCCACCAGTGTCACAAGGAGCACAGTCAGGGCCACCGCAGTCAACACCGGTTTCACTACCGTTCTGGATACCATCATCACAAGTTGGACATGCATCACAGTCAGGGCCACCGCAGTCTACATCAGTTTCACTGCCGTTTTGTACGCCGTCATCACAAGTAGGACATGCAGGACAAGAAGAGCCACCACAGTCAATACCTGTTTCGTCGCCGTTCTGTTGACCATCGTCACAAGCTGGTCCAGAACCACCACCGATACAGAAGTTGGTTGTTTCGCTAGAACCGAAGCTACCTCCAGAGGCAACAGTTTGGCCATCTACTGATACGGTATAGCTACCAGTACCATAAGCACAGCAGATACCGTCACCATAAGAGTCATTGATAGTGAAGTCATAACAACCATCATCAAGGCACTCGGTAATCTGTACAGTTGAACCATCTGGCTGGCTGCCATAAGTGCCACCAGAAGCGACTACTTGGCCACCAGAATTAGTAATAGTCCAGCTTGTTTCTTCCGGATAGTTATCCAGGTTGATAGTAATAACTACATCTGTACAAGTCTGTGGAGGACAAGCAGGGCAAGAAGACCCGCCGCAGTCAACACCAGTCTCATCGCCGTTTTGGATGCCATCATCACAAGTTGGGGTAGGAGGAGCACCACAAGCCGCGGAGCTCAGTAGGCTTTCCCGGAAACCACCGGTGTCAAATAATGCACGCATACGCGCATTTTGTCCGGCAGTGAAGAGGTTCATACATGCGTCGTCAGAATAGTCCATATAGTTCTGAACCATGTCTGTAGAGCTACAAGAAACGTGTCCAATTGCACATCCGTAGTTTGGTGCATCAGAAGTAGGTGTATCACTTACAAAATCATCTGCATTACAGTTACCGTCACCCCAGATGTGGCGCAGGTTCAACCAGTGTCCAATCTCGTGAGTAGTCGTACGACCAAGGTCGAAAGGAGCTGTTGCTGTACCGATTGTACCGAAGTACTGGTAGTCCATTACTACACCATCGGTAGCTGGGCTACCACCAGGGAACTGAGCATAACCGAGGATTCCACCGGAAATGTCACAAACCCACATGTTGAGGTAATCACCAGCTGGCCAGGCATCTTTACCACCTTGGCTATCAAATTTCATAGCGTCGTTGGTTGAAAATGCAGATGTGGAGGTGAAGGTACGTGTGATACCGTTAGTTGGGTTACCATTCGGATCAACAGTTGCCATACAGAACTCGATTTCTGAGTCGGCAGCCTGTGGCCAAACGCCATCCGCGTCACTGTTTGTGCGGCGGAAATCTGCGTTAATTACGTCGATTTGAGATTGAATCTGAGCATCACTGATGTTTTCAGTACTGGTGTTGTAGACAACATGTACTACAACAGGAATGGTGATGACACCATTTACAGCTCTAGCGTCAGAATTTTGAAGGTAACGACGAGTTTGTTGTTCGATTTGCTCCAGCTTCAATGCACGCTTTGGATCTTGCTCCATTTGCATTTCTAGGTGCTCCATGGCAGAGCAATTACGCTGGGCAGTTAGTGTGGTGGTGAAAAGAGAGCATGCCATAAGCAGTACTCCTGTCAGAGATAAATAGATAATTCTCATGTACAAATTAGTTTATACCAGACAATAAAAAAAACGTTCGTTTAACAGTCTTTGAGTGACAGCACGGGGGGATGGCTCAAAACCATCACAGACAGTAATGCGGGAACAAGATCTATTGTAGTTGTATAAACTTGAGGTCTAGTCGATGTTGATAGGAGGGGGGTGTCGTTTGAAGTCACTTGTTCTATAAATCGGGCTCAAAGAAAGGAAAACATCTGCTGAAAAGAAAATTTACAGTTACAAATTTTGTGACAGGCTAAAAATGCCACAAAAAAAGGAAGCCCTCCAGTGGAAGGCTTCCGATTTATTGTAGTGTATGAATTGACTAGTTACTCTGCCAGACTAGGCAGGGATGGCATCTACTAATTTTGGTGCTGCACTCTTAACCGCGTCGCTCACGCCTGCTTCATACTTCTTGAAGTTGTCAATGAAGGCAGTAGCTAGCTTGTTCGCTTGCTTATAGAATGCGTCATCATTCTTCCAAGAAGCGCGAGGGCTTAGGATATCAGATGGTACATTCGGGCACTCTGTTGGTTGTTCAATGCCAAAGATCGAATGCGTGTGGTACGATACATTATCCAACGCACCTTCCAAGGCTGCACTGATCATTGCTCGGGTATACTTCAACTTGATTCGGCTACCTACACCGTAAGGTCCGTTTGCCCAACCTGTATTCACCAACCATACACGCACGCCGTGACGTTGCATTTTGTCACTTAGCATATCGGCATATTTGCCGGGGTGAAGTGGGAGGAAAGGAGCACCGAATCCAGCAGAGAAGCTAGGTACAGGCTCATCGATACCTAATTCCGTCCCGGCTACCTTAGCGGTATAACCAGAGATGAAGAAATAGGCAGCTTGCTCAGGAGACAATCGAGAGATCGGAGGCAGTACACCAAATGCATCACAAGTCAGGAAGAAAATATTGGTAGGGTGACCCGCCGCAGACTTTTCTAGGGCATTGTCGATGTGATGGATTGGATAACTCACCCGAGTATTTTGAGTGATGCTACTATCGGTATAATCCGGTGTGCGCGTGTTAGGATGGAAAACGATGTTTTCCAGGATCGCACCGTGGCGGATTGCGCGATAGATATCTGGTTCTTTGTCTTCTGTAAGGTCGATGGTCTTAGCATAACATCCACCTTCGAAGTTGAAGACACCTTCTTCTGACCATCCATGTTCATCATCACCGATGAGTGCACGATTAGGGTCAGCTGATAGGGTAGTCTTACCGGTGCCTGATAGGCCGAAGAAGATGGCTACGTCATCCTCAGTTCCTACGTTAGCAGAACAGTGCATACTCAACACGTTACGCTCAGTGGGAAGTACGAAGTTCAGTACGGCGAAGATACCCTTCTTGATCTCACCGGTGTAGCCAGTACCACCAACGATGGCGCAACGACGGGTGAAGTTGATGATAGCGAAGTTCTCCTGACGAGTACCATCTATTTCAGGGATGGCCATGAATCCAGGAGCGTTAATTACGGTCCAGTCCGGGGTAAACTCCTGTAGCTCTTCAGCCGAAGGGCGAAGGAACATATTGTATACAAACATGTTGCTCCAAGGATACTCGTTTACAACCCGTACCCCAAGGCGGTAGTTCTCGTCTGCGCATGCAAATGCGTCACGCACAAAGATTTCGCGACCAGCAAAGTAAGCGGTGATCTTATCGTACAAGCGGTCAAAGGCAGCAGTGTCAAATGGCATGTTGATGTCATTCCAATCTACTGTATTCTCGGTAATCGCATCTTTTACGATGAAGCGGTCTTTTGGAGAGCGTCCTGTAAATTTGCCAGTCTTGATCGACAATGCACCCGTATTTGCAATTACACCTTGCTCACGGATAACGGCAGCTTCTTTCAGAAACTCAGGGCTTTCATTCCAGTAGGCTTTGCGGTAATTGCGAATGCCCAGATCCTCTAGCTTAGCCTGAGGGTTTTTGATACCGAATTGTAGCATAACTTCTTGGTTTAAGATTGATGGTCAGTGTGAAGAAAGCCGAACTGAACAGCACACAGATCATCTGGTAACGGATTGATTTCCGGGGTCTCAATCCATTTGAGGTTAAATTATGGGCGCAAGTTAGGATTTTTTCACCATTAGAGAAAATTTCTCTAAAAGGATTTTTTTATCCAATTCTGCCTTTTTCTCAAATATGTGCTGTAGTTCCGATTTCAAGAGCTAAATTAGCGGGAGCCCTAAGTAGAAAGGATGATGATTGTCGCCAATATTGGGTGACATCCTCGGACCCCCAGCCATCACCTGCTGAAAAAATGGATCTTTGACTGATCTCGTGTTGTACTTCAACAAATAGCCTACAACACCAAGCTTATCATCTTTCATGCCAGATAAAGCCTGACCACCACACCTTTGTCAAAGAAGCAAAAAGCTACACGAAATGCTCAAAGAGGCAGATATTGTAAAGTTGATCTTCGGACTGAAGGTCCAGCACTTGCGACAGGAAGCCGAACTTTCCTATCAGCAGCTATCTGATCGTACTGGTCTTGCAATATCTTATTTGCACAGTATCGAGAAGGGGAAGAAATACCCAAAGGCTGACAAGATCATCCTACTAGCACAGGCCCTTAATACGGAGTATAATTATTTGGTTTCTCTGGAGCCAAGTAAGAAGCTGAGGCCAATAGTAGAGCTTCTACGTTCAGACTTTCTGAAGATCTTTCCACTGGAAACCTTTGGTATTTCAACTACTAAGTTGATTGAACTCCTATTGCAAGCTCCGGAAAAGGTCAATGCCTTTATCAGTACGGTAGTGAAGATCACCCGTAACTACAATATGCAGGGTGAGGATTTTTATAAGGCGGCGTTACGCTCGTATCAAGACTTGTACGATAATCATTTTCCAGAATTGGAAAAGGTAGCCCGGACGTACCGGCAAGAACAAGGCCTGGCACAGGCACCACTGATCGAAACGAGTACCTTTGAGCAACTCTTACTTGAGGCGCATGGTGTCCGTGTCGATCGTGTTTACTTGGCGGGAAGTATCGAGTTGCAGCACTTACGCTCTGTGTATGTGCCAGAGCAGAAGACGCTATACCTTGGCCCAGATCTAAATCCCTCACAAGAGCGGTTTTTATTGGCCAAAGAGATAGGCTTTCAAGTATTGAATGAAGCTAGCCGACCGTTTGTTACTCGCATGATGGAGATTGAATCCTTCGAGCAGCTCCTGAGTAATTTTCGAGCGTCTTACTTCTCCGTTGCTTTGCTGCTACCAGAGTCGGTGATGGTCTCGTACCTGGAGGAGATGACTAGCTGGACTGCATGGCAAGGAAACCGTCTTCTTGACTGGATGAATGAACGGAAGGTGACCTCCGAAATGTTGGTGCAGCGAATGGCGAATATCTTACCGCACCATTTTGGGGTGAAGAACCTGTTCTTCATGCGATTCTTTACTGGACCAGACATGAAGAAAATACTGGTTACGAAAGAGATGCACCTTTCCCAATTACATGCCCCACATGCCAATCAATTAGATGAACACTACTGTCGGCGATGGATCAGTATTCGATTGATTGGCAGGCTAAAGGCAGAGCAGGGGCTAAACGCTTTGCAAGGGCCGATAGCAGGTGCGCAAATATCTCGCTATTGGGATACCCCAAATGCTTATTTCTGTATGGCTATCGCTAAGCCGACGCGAGAGAATCCGGAAAATAGTAGCAGTGTGACAATCGGCTTGTTGCTCAATGATCAGCTGCGAGACACCTTCCCATTCTTGGCTGATCCGGCTATTATCACAAAGGATGTACATACCACTTGTGAACGTTGTGCCATTGTGGAATGTGAGGCTCGAGCAGCTCCGCCGGTCTTTCTCAAGCGGCAACGCCGACGGTCTAGTACGAAGAATGCTCTTAAGACCATGCGTAAGCAATTGATCGGATCTACGAAAAACGGGTAAATCCTTACCTTGTGTACCACATGAGATTTACTTCTCAATTGCTGCAGTAACTTCTCAATAGTGAATTGGCTTAGAATGAAAGGCTAATGCACTATCTGAAATTGGAGGATTTGGACAGTTTTTGCGGCGCTGCAGTAAGTTTTGAGCCTTTTTTGTAACACATCAACCCAATTATACATTAATGAGCAAATACGCAAGAGATGAAGATCGTCTGCGAGAACTGGCTTTAGGTGGCGATGCCTCCTGGCGCACTTTCTATGATGACCTCCGCTCACCGTTTCGTTTGTTTTTTTTAAAGCATACGACATGGAGCCCTGAACAGGTTGGTGCATTGTACCAAGATGTGATGGTAGTGTTGCACCGGAAAGTAACCAGTGGTGACCTTCAAGCTCCCTTGCGATCTAGCTTACGGACCTATCTCTTTGGGGTAGGGAAGATGCTTTATCGCAAACAAGGTGGCTCTAAAGTGCAGTGGGAAGAAGAAATCCCGGAAGTAGCCGTGCCGGCTAGCGTGGAAGACCACATTGCTGAACGTGAACGAGCAGCATGGGTGCGCGACCTGCTCAACCGAATGGATGATAAGTGTCGTGAAATCCTAGAGATGGTCTACCTCCGTGGTTTCAGTATGGAGTCGGTGGCGGAAGACTTGCAACTTAGTGGAGCTGGATCTGCTCGTAAGCGAAAGTTCGATTGTCTTCAGCGAATGCGTAAACTCATTAACTCAGCAAATTAGGTGATGACAAAATGACTGCTCTATCCCATGAACTCCTAGCTAGACTTGAGGCCGCCTCGGCCGGAAAACTTAGTGAGGAGGAGACACAAAAACTGGAAGCCGAACTGGCTCAATTGCCTGAGGGTGTAACAGCCGCTGCGGAATATCGTCAACTTTGGGCAGGATTTGCTGCCTTGCGCTCTGAGGAACATCGCAGCAAAATTGCGCAATGGGATGCGGACTGGCAGTCAGCAGATAATCAAGAACTGGCAGAGTGGTATCTAGAGAATAAACTGTCGCAAGAAAATCAAAACTTTGTAGAACGCCGTATGGAGCAAGATGCAGCCTTTGCTGAACTTATCAAGCAGCAAGGTGCAATGCAGGCTGGTTTTCAGGCGCTAAAGGACGAAGCATTTCGAAATCAAATGGATACCTGGGGTGAGGAGGAAACTCCGTCCGCAAAAGTTAGGACGCTGCGGTTGGGCTGGCGCCGAGTTGCCAGTATTGCAGCTGCAGTTGTTCTGCTGATAGCAGCTGGAACGTTCTGGAACCTCAGCAACAACTATTCGGATGAGGCACTTGCAGCCAAATACTACAAAGTACCGCCTACTGGTAATACAATGGGAGCTGGAGAACCACTGGAAGAGGCCCAATATTTGAATGCTTTTGCTTCGGCTCATCAATCCATGCAGGATCAGAATTATGCAGCTGCGCGCATACAGTTCGAGCAACTAGGTACAGCAATCCCTCCTGAAAATTTCTCTGCTGATGACCTTACCTATTATCAGGATAACTTGGATTGGAACATCGTACTGGCGATGTTAGGGCAGGGAGAGACCGGAGAACCATTGAGTCGACGTATCTCCGTGATTTTGTCAAGCCCGAATCACACCTATTATAATGAGGCTAAGGAACTTAGTGAAGATTTGACTAAGTTTTGGCGTTAAGCTTGGCCCCCCATTCCCTAAAAGTATTCAATCAAAGAGCTGTACATTCGTGCTAAATTATTTAGCATGAAGACAATCACCTTTGATAATCCACATCGCAAAAAGCACTTTGATTTCTTCCGTAATATGGATCAGCCCCATTTCAATTTGGTGGCTAATGTGGAAATCACCGGCTTTTTAGCACAGGTAAAGCAAGATAAGCTTCCCTTTACGCCTTATCTTGTGTACGTCTTGTCGAAGGTGGCCAATGATATTCCCGTCTTTCGTTGGCGCATCCGAGGAGAGTCGGTTGTAGAGCATCCAAGTGTCCAACCCTCTTTTACGGTCCCTACCGAATCAAGTGATGTTTTCAGTTTTTGTACCGTGCAATATGATCCAGAGATGAGTGTCTTTGTGGATCGTGCACTGGAGACGATCGAGCGCATGAAAGTAGATCCCGACTTTGAGGATGAACCCGGTCGTGATGATTATTTATTCATGTCGGCAATACCCTGGGTAAGTTTCACAGGCTTGAGTCATGCAATGCATTACAGCCCGGCCGACTCGGTGCCACGCATCAGTTGGGGTAAGTATTTTAAAGACCAAGATCGTACTATGATGCCCCTTGCTGTACAAGCACATCACGCAGTGGTAGACGGTAGTGACATGGGGCATTACTTTCAGCAAGCGGAGGCACTTCTAGCCACAGCGGCCCCACTTTTTGGTCTGGAAAAGTAAATTTTACCTTAAATTTTCAAATATCAGGTCTTGGTAGGAAAATTTACCAAGAGCACCTTTTTCCTTTTTCCATTTGGGATAGTGATTCTTCACCAATAAATATTCCGATTTCTGATCGGGCGGCCAAGTAATCGCACACTTTAGGTTTCGTAGCAGATGATATTTCTCATTGATTGTCAGTTGACTATGTGGTATCTTTGTTATATGTTTGCAGCTTAGTGTAAAATAAACACTTTCTATTCGATGATTAAGAAGCAATATTCCAAATCAAAGCCAGTTTGTAAGGTTACTTTTTCTTTGACCAAAGAGCAGGTAGGCAAGAAAGCCGATGTTCGTGTATTGGGCAGTTTCAATGATTGGAGCTGGGATAAAGGTCTTGCAATGAAAGCAGGAAAGAAAGGTTACAGTGCTAGCCTAGAGCTTCCTGCCGGAGCCACCTATGAATTCCGTTACCTCGTTAACGGTCAGGATTGGTTCAATGATGAGGCCGCTGATGACTATCAGCCAACTCCATTCTTCAGCCACAACTGTATCCTAGCGTTGGAAGCAGTAGAGATCAAGAAGAAGCCAGCCGCTAAAAAAGCAACAAAGGCCGCTCCTAAGAAAGCCAGCCCTGCAAAAAAAGCTGCTACTCCTGCTAAGAAGGCTGCTACTCCTGCCAAGAAAGCTGCGGCTCCTGCCAAGAAGGCCGCTCCGAAAAAAGTAGCTACTCCTGCCAAGAAGACCACGGCTCCTAAGACAACAGCAAAGCCTGATGATCTAAAGAAAATTGAGGGTATCGGCCCAAAGATTGCCGGATTGTTGGTAGCGGATGGCATTGCTACATTCGCTGCTTTAGGAAAAGCTAAGCAGACCAAATTGAAAGGAATCCTAGAAGCTGCTGGTTCTCGTTACAGAATGCACGATCCAACTACTTGGCCTCAGCAAGCGAAGCTCGCTGCAGCTGGCAAGTGGGAACAACTGAAGACGCTTCAGGACGAACTTAAAGGAGGTCGTAAGTAGGAAGTAAATGTTGAAATTTTCTATTTCAACATTTTACTCCAAATCATAACACCATTTACTTTACTCTGATAAAATCATACCAAATGATCGCTAAGAAGTTTTTGAAATCAAAGCCTGTATGTAAGGCTACTTTTACCCTTCCTGCTGAAGCTGCACAGGGTGCTAAGAAAGTTTTTCTAGTTGGTGACTTCAACAACTGGGATACTGCTGAAGGTATTACCATGAAGAAGCAGAAAGGCGGTTTATTCAAGACTACCGTTGAATTGGAAACTGGTAAGGAGTACGAATTCCGTTACCTTTTGGACGGCGAGACTTGGGAAAACGACTGGGAAGCTGACAAGTACGTTGCTACTCCATTCGGTGTTGACAATAGCGTTGTTAGCACATTGAACTAAGCACTAAATGCTGCCTCTGAGGCAGATTACAGATATTGAGAAGCCTTTCCGAAAGGGGAGGCTTTTCCTTTGTCTGGCCTGTTGAATTGCGAATAACCTATCTAAGTGGAGCTGCATTCAATGCTGGTATGGTAATTTTACCTTGCAGGTTTTCGAAAAGCGAAAGCTCCCATTATCTTTAGTGGCCGGAATGCGGCCTAGATCCATTTCATTATTTAAGCATAGTAAGCTCAAATCCAATACAAGCCCATGAGTGAGGTGAAGCACTACAGTATGTTGACTGAATTCGATGTCAACCTTTTCAAAAGCGGAAAACTGTTCCGCGCCTATGAGAAGTTAGGAAGCCACTCCGTAGAAGTTGACGGAGAGTGGGGCTACTACTTTGCCGTTTGGGCACCGAGTGCAAAATCTGTATCCGTTGTAGGTGATTTCAATAACTGGCAACGTACCACTCACCCACTATCTGTCCGTATGGATGGTTCGGGTATCTGGGAAGGGTTTATTCCGGGCTTGAAAAAAGGCCTGCTTTATAAGTATGCTATCGATAGCCAGGATGGCCGTCAGCTGACTAAAGGAGATCCGTACAGTTGGTTCTGGGAGGTGCCACCGAACACCTCGAGCGTTACCTGGGATCTGTACTACGAGTGGTCGGATTCTAAGTGGATGGAAGAGCGTAAAGAAAAGTCGGGCTTGGAGCAACCCTACAGTGTCTATGAGGTGCACTTGGGGACTTGGAGAAAGAAGGATGGCGCCACTGAGTCGCTTAGCTACCGAGAGCTAGCAGAGGTGTTGCCTGAGTATATGAAAGAAATGGGCTTCACGCACGTGGAGTTTTTGCCAGTAATGGAACACCCCTATTTCCCAAGTTGGGGGTATCAGATTACGGGCTATTTTGCGATTACCAGTCGTTTTGGTACGCCGCAAGATTTTAAGTACCTGGTCGATAAACTGCACCAGGCTGGTATTGGTGTGATTCTGGATTGGGTACCGTCGCATTTTCCGACTGATGCCCATGGTCTCTATGATTTTGATGGAACGCACCTTTATGATCATGCAGATCCGCGTCAAGGATTTCACCCTGACTGGAAGAGTAGTATTTTCAACTACGGTCGTAACGAAGTGCGTTCATTCTTGATTAGTAACGCATTGTTCTGGTTAGAAGAATTCCACATTGATGGTTTACGTGTGGATGCGGTTGCCTCTATGCTGTATCTGGATTACAGTCGAGAAGACGGTCAGTGGATCCCTAACAAATACGGTGGAAATGAGAACCTGGAAGCTATCGACTTCTTGCGAGAGTTCAACTCCACTGTTTATCAAGAATATCCAGATGTGATGACCATTGCAGAGGAATCTACCGCTTGGGCAGGCGTAAGTCGTCCTACCTATACTGGTGGATTGGGCTTTGGCCAGAAGTGGATGATGGGCTGGATGCACGATACCTTGAATTATTTCAAGTTGGACCCTATCCATCGTCAGTACCACCATAATGAGATCACCTTTAGTATGGTGTATGGCTTTACCGAGAACTTCATGTTGCCGCTATCGCATGATGAAGTAGTGCACGGTAAAGGGCCATTGATCGACCGGATGCCTGGAGACGAATGGCAGCGTTTTGCGAATCTTCGTCTACTCTTCGGTTATATGTTTACGCATCCTGGTACCAAGCTGCTATTTATGGGCGGTGAATATGGCCAGACGACCGAATGGAATATCGAAAAAGGACTGGATTGGTCGCTCTTGGAGCAAGATAACCACAAGGCTATTAGTGAGTGGGTAAAGGCGCTAAATCATATGTACACAGGGAATACTGCTTTGTACGAGCAGCAGTTTGTACAAGAAGGATTTGAGTGGATTAACCATGGTGATCATCAGCGTAGTGTTTTGTCTTATATGCGCCAAGGGAAGAAAAAAGATGATGTCATCGTAGCCGTCTGCAACTTTACGCCTGTTCCACAGGAAGGCTTCCGCGTAGGGGTTCCTGCTGCTGGTAGTTATGAAGAGCTATTGAATAGTAATGCTACCGAATTCCAGGGCACAGGCCATTTGTTGAATCCGAAACCAATCAAGGCTGACAAGAAAGAATGGGACGGCCGAGACCACAGTATCGAGTTTAACTTGCCACCTTTAGGTATTACCATCTTCAAATTGAAGAAGAAAGCCGGTAAGACAAAGAAGTAATCGGTAGCTACTCAGAGTATATCATCAAACGGCCTGGGAATGGATTTATGCCATAAATTCCCAGGCCGTTCTATATTCCCCATGTTTGTCGCAATAGTCTAGAAAAGATTTGTAGAAGGCGTCCTTTCCAATGGTCGCACTATCACCTACGATAACCAGCTTTTGGCGCGCCCTAGTCATGGCTACATTCATTCTTCGGTAGTCTTTTAAGAAACCGATCTCCGATTTGCCATTGGAGCGTACCAAGCTGATGTATACCACATCTCGCTCTTGCCCTTGGAAGCCATCAATGGTATTGATGGTAATGGGTACAGCTTCTAACTTTGGATCTTGTTTTACAGCCTGTTTCATCATTACTACTTGTTCCCGATACGGAGAAATCAGTGCAATGGACGGCAGGGGCGCAATCTCGTAAGTGTCACAGTGTTCGAGCAGTGCGTAGAGGTGTTCGCATAGTATCTGAAACTCACCCTCATTATAGCGACTCTGAAAGGATGGCTGGACTTGTTCCTGAAAATCGGTGCCGGCGGTATCTACGAATTCAACGGGCGGGGTAGGATCCTTTGCAATTGTCCAATCTTTTACACTCGCGTCTGCTAAAAGTCGACCGTCGTAGAATTGTTGATTAGAGAAATTCATGATTACCTCGTTCATCCGGTATTGTGTGCGGAGTAAGCTGGTACGGTCTTGACGTTTAAGCGCCTTTTCGATTAGGGTCACTTCAAGGCCACGCCTCCTCGCTTCATGACTTTTTATGGTTGGGGGGAGTTGATACGGATCTCCGGTTAGCACCACTCGCCCAGCTTTTAGGATTGGAATCCAGGTCGCAGGCTCTAATGCTTGAGCTGCCTCGTCAATGATGACCGTCTGGAAGTGGCGTTTAGCAAGCATAGAGCTGGCAGCACCCACTAGCGTGCAAGTAATAACTCGGGCTCCCTCGAGCAGCTGGTCAATCAGGCGTTGTTCGAGCTGGTTGGCCCAGCCAGAGATTTCACCTGCTTCTTTGAACATGGCACCACGCTTCGTCCGCTCTTCACGCCCAAAGTTGCGCTTAAAGCGTTTTGCTTTTCGGCGTAGCTCTGCTGCTTCTATTTTTAGCTTTTTAATCGTCTTGGCATCTGGGTGATTGGCCACTTGATAATCAAGGGTATGACGAAGGACCTCTTCATCCACTCGGCTGATGTTACCGATCCGTAGTACGTTAATGCCTTCTGCAGCAACACGTTCGGTAAGCAGGTCTACTGCGGTGTTACTCGGCGCACAGAGCAAGACTGTTGGCTCAGCTTGTAGCAGTTGTATCACGGTTTGGACTAGCGTCGTTGTCTTACCAGTGCCCGGAGGGCCATGAATTACGGTGAGCTCATAAGCGCCTACTACATCCCGCATGGCCGCGTTTTGCGATTCATTAAGCCGGTCGCTGCGCAAGAACTCATTGACCTCACGAAATTGCGCCGCTTGTTTACCGAGAATGATATCGCGCAACTCTGCTAAGCGATTACCTTTTGCTTTTTGCACGGCGGTGATTGCTTTCTCCATTTCTCGATAGGTGCGATCATCAAATAACAGATCAACACCAATGAGGCCAACATTCAACCAATCTGGAAGATCGGCAGAGTTCAGAATGATTTTCATTTTTGCCCGGTCCACATATTGTATTACGCCAGCTCGTTCCGGTTTATGTACAGAAGGTTGCCTGGTGAAGAAATTGACCATATTACCTGCACGAAATTGATCAGGCCGGTGGGGGAGGGGGCGCTCTACAATGACAAAGGCACGATCGCCGATGGTGTATCCAGATTTTGTAACGGTAACGTTATACCAGGAATAGCCTTCTGATACTCTTTTGTCTAAGGGAAGGTTTAGAATTTTCTGGCGGTGATATTCTAGGTCTGCTTCCTTTTCGAGAGCGAGTAGTTCCTGTAAGTCTTTTAGTTCAGCGGTAATATCGGCAGTAGTCAAGCGGTCCATTAGTTTTCTGTGGCGCTAAGATAAGCGATGAGGCAAGTAAAAGGATTGAGCACTAATAATGTTTAAAGATATAAAGATGCAATGTTGTTTTTAAATAAAATTAAAAACACAATTTGGTTTATTTTTTTGTAGTTTTTCTTATCTTCATTTCTAGCAATTGAAAAAACCTGAATTCAGCGTTCAAAGTTCCCTTCGTATTGGAGCAATTTTCCGGACCAAGACGAAACCTATTCAGTGTAATCATACCTGGTTTTTCAAGCTACACAAAAGGATGTTGTTGGCCTTTAGGACGAAATGTCGTCTTAAGGGGTGTGATCCTGCTGCTTTGCCAGAGTTTTTGGTAGGGTGGTTGCTGGACCAGGTGAGGGTGGGTCCCGCCGTGCGGGTCGTGGCTTAAACTAAGCCGATCCTTTTTCTCCTCGTACACTCAAGCTCACCTTTTACGTCTCCTACTCTAAAGCACTCCGCTTCTCTACCATCTCCACCAAGGCAATCTTGTTTTTAGTACAGATCCATTCGGAAACTCATGACAGTCGCCTGCCATTCGTATCTAATTTCTTGTATAAGTCCTGGTACCATCGAAGTTGAAATACTGATCAAATAGAGAACTGGCAACGTAGTTCCAATCCCCCTCCGTCAAGACGCATGTACGCCCGATCAATAAACGGACGTTGATCAATAGTTGGCCAATCAGCTTGAAATTCCATGAAAGCATGATAGATACCTACGGATGCCGTCCAACGAGGATGCAGGTGGGCCCTCAATCCAAAGTTCATCATCCAACCTCTTGTGGCTTGCTCGCCACCAGTAACATCTACATTGTCAACGGAAACTAGGCTTGGACCATCAACAGTTTGATAGGAGTACTCGAGCTCATCTGGAAAGACAAATTGCATTTGCCAGCCTAGATAAGGCGAGAAACGCCGCTGAGCGAAGGGTTCAATTAACAGGCCTATTCCCAGGTGTAGATAGTTAAGTTTGGCCTGTTCAATGAAGGGCTGTCCGGGCCAATTGGTTGCTGCTAGCCACCGCAATTCCTGGTTTCCTGCCGTGACATTATAGTAACCCAATGAGGAGCTCAGGCGCAAAGCCGGAAAGGACCGAAATACCTGATAATCTGCTACGAGTAGAGCTGCGTCCTGTCGTTGGACACGCGGTAGGATAAGCAATCCTGTTCGGAGGTATGGATTGGAGAAACCGTTGTCACTTTGTAGGCTGAAACCGACACGCCAGCGTCTTAATTGTTGCTGTGTGGTAGCGGGTACCTCCTGACTTGCTTGTCCGGATAAGGTAAAAGGTAGGAGTAGAATGAAGATTATTGAGCGCATGATATGTAGTTCTTTGAATTTAGTAAGTCACTAGGGAATTGCAATAGCTGTCTTTCCTAACCCAATTCGATATTGGCAGGAAAACTCAAGGCCGCCGTTTTCTAACTTCATGACTGTATTGCCCAAAGGACGACGAGGCAGTTCAGGCCACCGCTGTTTGATATTGATATTAGCGTAGTAGAAACCTGCGCTCAAGCTGAAACGACGCAGAAGGTTTATTCTAAGGCCCGACCGTATTTGAAAACCCAAGCTGCTCCGTGTTCCATCCTCTACGAATAGATAGTTAGGGAAGTTTTGGTTGCTCGGTTCATCAAAAAGGATTTCATAGGTGGTTGCCACTGGTAGTGCAATCAAAGCATTGGCCTGAATGTATGGCGAGCATCTAGAGTGACCGAACAGCTCTGTACGAAGACCAAGTGACAGTTGCCAATAATTGACAGAACTCTGTTCCTGAAACTTCCATCGATAATCACTGATCTCTTGAATGAAATGTGAACTGTCTGCTGGTGCATAGCCTTCATAATAGCTGATACCAGCAATGGCGTACAGGTACTTTTTCTTCTTAAATACTTGGTAACCCAAATCTAAACCGGTGGTCGTAGGCCGATCCATACGTAAGACCGTGGCACCATCTGTAGAAACATAGGGCTGTCGAATGTTCCAGTCCATTTGAGTAAGCAGGCCTACTCGAAATTCTCGGTTGTGGTAAAAATTAATGGGATCGGTAAACTGAGCCTTTACCAGGAACGGTAGCAAAATCAGTAAAAAAGAGAGACGCATTTAATGTGGGCTTTCTCTTTCTTACGCTCGTAACATCTATTTGAATATGTTGCTCAACAGAATTAACATCAGTTCTCAGTTTTCACTTTAAGCCGTACTTTTGGCTCGCTTTAACCAATCCCGATAGGAAATCGGTAATTCGGAAAACAGCATTTTATGCCACTCATTCGCCACGACCATCTTAGTGAAATGACCGCCGAACTCGGGATCTGGCAGATCACCGAACCGGAAGGTTGGTTTATGGAGGAATTGCTTCTGTATCCACCAGAGCTTCGGCAGCTGAGTGAGATGCGTGGCCGGCGAAGGGTAGAGTGGTTAGCTGTTCGTCAACTGGTACATCAGATGTCTGGGCGTAGTACGAGAGGGGCTTTTATCAAGGATGAATTTGGTAAGCCAAGACTTGATAAATCGGAATATCATATCTCCATCTCTCATTCGCATGGGTTTGCAGCAGCTATTGCTTCTCCGCAGCTTTGTGGAATTGATATCCAATTCATTGTTCCCAAGATTACCAGAATGGCACATAAGTTTCTTTGTCCGCCAGAGGCAGCAAGTATTGCAGCTGAGACAGAGCTGGATCAGTTGCATTTTTATTGGGGCGCAAAAGAAGCACTGTACAAGGCTCACGGCCGTCGAAAACTCGATTTCATCGATCATATCCAAGTTGAACCTTTTGTCTATTCTGGACCCAAAGGAAGCACGACAGGAGTAGTGCGAAAAGACGAGGAGTACCTCCAATTCGATATATTCTACGAGCGGGCAGAGGCCGGCTATATGCTGGTCTGGGCCGTAGAGAAAGAAGCAATCTAATCCCGGTGAATCAATATAATCGTTTAGCCGATGTACTCTTGGAAGAATAGCTCACGCTTACCAAGGTCTAATGCACAAAGTGAGCCTAGTTGTGCGTGCCGCTGATAGTAAACGCACCCATTATCGATGACTATTTCGGGGGTGTACTCCACAGTCTGCAAATACATTTCAATAGCTGGGCGTGGAGTAGGAGTGTGTCCGTGTACAACGATTCTACCGTTCAACCACTGGCGATCAATATCTGCTCTCCAATTCCGTATCCACATCATGGCGTGTATATCTGCCAGAGGGTCTGGCCCTTTGAAGTCAAAACCAGCATGGACCAGTAAGTACTCATCCACTTCAAAAAAGTAAGGAAGTTGTCGACACCACTCGATGTACTTCTCGGGAATTCGCATAGCATGATTGACACCAAAACTATCAAGTAGCTGCTCATCGCCAGGATCATAAGGATGGCTAGCCTCATCCAGGATGTTGAGTAACATTTGCTCATGATTACCACGAAGGCATTTCACAGCGTAACCCTCTCGTTCCAATTTCCAGATATAATCGATGACCCCTTTACTGTCCGGACCACGATCAATATAATCGCCGAGTATATACAACTCATCCGAAGTAGACAGCTGGATCTTATCGAGTAATGCCTCAAAGGATTTGAGGCAACCGTGGATGTCAGAGATGGCAAATTTGCGCAAAACGGGGATAGTTATTGGGATGGCAAAATACTACAATACCCTGGTATAACAACATTAGGAGGAACGATAGTTTCGCTTAAACACTCCTGGAGTCTGTCCAACGATTTCCTTAAAGCGCCGATTGAAATAGGAGATGTTATTATACCCACATTCGAAGCATATTTCTGAGATGCTCATATCTGTGGTCATCAGATGTTTTGTGGCTAGGTTAATGCGAAATTCATTGACAATTTCTGTAAATGTCTTCTTTGTATGCTTCTTTATAAACTTGTAAAATGCAGCTTCTGTCATATTAATCTGATCAGCTGCAGCGGCGATGCTAAGGTCATTTTTGTAGTTGACTAATATATACTCGTACACCGTCTTTAGGCGCTGTAGGTGCGTAGCATCTAAGTCTAAGGAGTATTCCTCTGAACAAATGGGCGTCACATCTTTGGCCTCCGCCAAAAGATGAAGTAGCTCCATCAAGCGGATCATTTGCGGAAAATCCCGGGTGGCCATAATCTTGCTGATAACTCTGCGAGCCTCAGTTTTGGTGCTCGCTCCGAAGGTGAGTCCTCTTTTTGCAAATTGAAATAGGGATCGAATCTTACGCAATTCGGGCTTCTGTAGAAATCCATCCCCCAGGAAGTTTTCATTCATTTGAATCACCACCTGAGTACACTTATGATCGGTTGTAAAACCATGCGGCAAATTAGAACCAAACATCACCAGGTCTCCTTGTGCGTAGTCGGAAATCTGATTGCCCACGAACCGCTTACCAAAACTCTCTCTCGTAAAGCAGATCTCGATTTCTGGATGGTAATGCCATGCCTGACGCAACAGTGGACGACTTTTGCGAGCGACCACTTTTGCCGTAAATGATCGTTCTGACGGTTCCTGGATTTTCTCGTATTCTGGCTTCATAGTCGAACTATAATAGACAGTTTTTTCTTATTTGAGCCCCTTTTTTACAGAATAGTATTAGTCAAGTATAGAATACTACTTAAACACAGCTTAAGAATGCCCCTATAATTGCAATGTGATTTGCTTTAATGTAGAATATTATATTGATTTTCTTTAAAATAAGGAATATTCATGGGAAACGTATACTCACTATTCAAACCAATCTTAAGCCTAGCCATATTTTGCCTTACTAGTTCGCTGGTAATGGCCCAAGGAACCCTTTCAGGGATCATTGACGACGGCCAGGAAGCACTTATCGGTGCTAACATTTTAATCGAAGGAACAGGCTCGGGTACTGTGACTGATTTTGATGGTTCTTATACCCTTAGCTTACCAGCGGGTGATCAAACTATCATCATCTCCTACACCGGCTACTCTCCACAGAAGTTTTCAATTACTGTAGAGAATGGAAAATCCTACACACAAGACTTTACGCTGGTCACTGACAATCTAGCATTGGATGAGGTTGTAGTTACAGCGACTTTCGGGAGTCGATCGCAGAAAGATTCTCCGCTGTCGATGACCTACCTCAATGCAGGCCAACTGCAGAAATTAGCTTCAAACTCTCAGGCCGATATCCTTCGGACTATTCCTGGTATCACTGCTGAAGGTGGTGGTGGTGAGGTAGCTAGTAATGTTTTTGTCCGAGGTATGCCTTCTGGTGGGCAGTATCAGTTTACACCACTGCAAGTTGATGGGGTACCGGTACTAAGTACCTTCGGCTTGAACTCTTCTGCGCACGACGTCTATTTCCGTAATGACATTGGAATACGCAGCTTGGAATTTGTGCGTGGTGGTGCTTCTACCTTGTTTGGTGCCGGTTCAGTGGCAGGTATCATCAACTACTCAAGTGTTACTGGTGGACCAGAACACGACAGCAAAGTGCAATTAGAATTCGCAGAAGGTGGCCGTGCGAAGTTCGACTTCCTCACCTCCGGGCCGTTATCTGAAAATACCTACTATGCCTTTTCTGGCTTCTATCGCTATGATGATGGACCGCTGGATACTGGATTGCCAACACGAGGTTATCAAATTCGTGGTAACATCAAGAAGTACTTCAACGAGGGCAATAGTACCTTCACTATTTCTGGTCAGTTGATTGATGACAATGTTCAGTTCTACCTTCCCTACCCACTAGCAAATGCCAACGGTGAACAAGAGCGCCCAGTAGGTAATGATGGCGAAACAGTATTTACGACTTTGACCGATCAAGCGACGGACTTCTCTTTTGATACACCAAATGGTCGTTTTGAATCACCAATCGGTGATGGTGTGACCACCAGAGGGGGGTACATCATGATGGACCTGAAGCATTCTTTCGCAGATGATTGGAAGCTTTCTGCCAAAGCTAAAGCAGCTGGTTATGACCACTGGTTCAATCTCTTCCTGGATGGTGATGGTACCCATAATACACCAGAGTCGCAGGCTGATTATCTTGTTGATAGAGGCTTGCCTGCTGATGCCGTATTTACCTACGTAGACACGGGTAAAGAACTAGGTGCCAACGATTTGCTTTTCGAGAATAGAGTGCTGGATCGCCAACGCCCAATGGAAGAAATGGTAGGAGAATTGAATCTTACCAAATCGGTTAATGGGCACAACTTCACGATCGGTACGTTCTTGTCTGACACAAAGGCTGAGGATAATAACTGGATCTGGAACTTCGTGGGCGATTTCAGTAATTCTCCTCGGGTTGTCGGTATTTCTTACGTAGACCCAGATGGCAATACAGTAAACTACTCTACTGGAGGTTTCATTAGCGGACGCCAGACCTCAAACAACCAAATTCAGAGCGTTAAGAGCGCTGTATATCTGGCGGACGAATACAAGGGAGAGAAGTTCAACTTTGACATCGGTGTTCGTTGGGAGAAGGCTACGGGTATCATCTCTAAGGAAACTGGAGTAGGCAGTAACACCTTCAACAAAGGACGTGTTTCTACCGACGGTTTTGCAGTAGCTGCAGCTGGTCTGTACAAAGCAAGTAGCACGACCAATATCTATGCGAATGCTTCTCGTGGATACTTCTTCCCTGAACTTCGTGGTGTTCGCTTTAGCTCTCCAGGAGCTCCTCAAACGTATGAGCCAGAGACCGTGGTTCAGGCAGAACTTGGTGCTAAGTACAATACGGGTAAGTTTGCTGCTACCGGCGCACTCTTCCTAGTAAGCCTAAGTGATCGTCGTAGTGTCGATTTCGTGAATGATGGCCAGGGAGGTGTTACAGAGGAAGTAAGTGTGCAAAGTACGCGTACCGTAGGTTTGGAAGCTAACTTAAATTACCAAGTAGGTTCTGGTTTCAACCTCTATGGAAACCTTACTTTCCAGGATCATGAGTTTACTAAGTTCGAAGGCAATGACGAGCTAGTAGGTAACGAGCTACGTCGCCAACCAAACATCATGGGCCTAGTGGGCTTGAGCTACGATAAGAACAATTTTGATTTTGATCTCTCGAGCAACTTCCTCGGAAGCAAGTTTGCCAATGATGCTAATACAGTAGAGTTGGATGGTTTCAACATCGTTCGAGCTTCTGCTGGCTATAGCATTGATCTAGGTGATAGTCAAAGCTTACGCTTAGGTGTTTCGGTATTCAACTTGCTGGATACTGCAGGTGTGACCGAGGGTTCGCCACGACAGGGTAACTCACAGATTAGTGGAGGAGCGTTTTTCGTTGGTCGTCCGATACTACCACGACGGATCTTCTTCCGGGCTACCTTTGACTTCTAATTACTACACTACTTGAAGGTTAGGTAAGGGGAGGTATATTGCCTTCCCTTACCCATTTTAGTTTTAAGAATATAAGCAGTTTTGACCTTGGAAAAATTACTTACTCCAGCACATAGTGTCCTCCGTATGAACTGGCGGGATGGCTTCACAATCCCCACTAGTAATTTGTATCCATTCCAGTGGAATTGGGACTCCGGCTTTATCGCCTTGGGGCATTACTACGCTAATCCGGCTCACGCTATGCGGGAGTTAGATTCCCTGTTTTCGGGGCAATGGGAAAATGGTTTGGTACCACATATCATCTTTCACAGTGAGCATGAAGAGACCTACTTTCCAAATTTCGATTTTTGGCACTCTAATGTCAATCCTGGTGCTCCTGCGCGGCCAAAGTCATCAGGAATTACGCAGCCAGCAGTGCATGGGTTTATCTTAGAAAACCTGCTCGATAAGAGTCCTGATGATCAAGACTTACTGGCATTTGCTAAGTCCCTTTTTCCTAAAATCGTCAATTATCATCGCTTTCTCTACGACTACCGTGATCCTCACAAAGAAGGCTTGATGTTCATTTTTCACCCGTGGGAGTCAGGACGAGATAACTCGCCGTTGTGGGATGAGTCCTTAGAACGGATTCAGATCAAACCTGGTGATCTTCCAGCCTACCAACGACTAGATACCAATATCGCCGATCCGGCAGAGCGCCCAACCGCGGAGCAATATGATCGCTACGTCTATTTACTCCTCATGGGGCAGCGGCACCGCTATGATGGACCAGGCATTGCAGAAGAAAGCCCATTCCTCGTTCAGGATGATATGATGAATGCCATCCTGATTAAGTCGAATGAGAGCCTGATCCGCTTAGGAAAACGCTTGAAGCTTGACACTGCTGAGCTGGAAGAATGGCAAGCGCAAAGTATGAAGTCTTTCAAAGAGAAATTCTGGAATGACGATCTGCAGATGTACACTTCCTACGACTTGAGAGGCGAGAAGCAGATTGCGATGAAAGAAATAGGCGGTATTATTCCACTTTATGCTGGAATCCCTTCCCAGGAGAAGGCAGCCGCTTTGAATAACCACCTACAAGAGTTACATGCTTCTGGGTATTACCTGTGCCCAAGCTTTGATGTACAAAGCCCAGCTTTTGATTCATGTCGATACTGGCGCGGACCAGTATGGCCACATATGAACTGGATGATCTATCATGGTCTGAAGCAATACGGTTTTCAGGATACTGCTCAAATAGTAAAAGCGGATACGTTCGAGATTGTCGACAAGTATGGCTTCTTCGAATACTACGAACCAGAGAAAGGACTAGCCCAGTCGCTGAAGAAGGCGTATGGGGGCGCGAATTTTTCATGGACAGCCTCGTCTGTCATCGATCTAATCCATAATCCGTGAATTATCTCGACTATATAATTATTGGCCTCTACATCACCGGTTTTTTGATGTTAGGTCGTCTATTTAAAGGTGCTAACTCCAGTGAAGACTACTTCCTGGGCGGCAAAAGCTTCGGCTGGTTTTCGCTGTCTTTGAGTACTGCAGCTACCCAAATTTCTGCCATTAGTTTTATTTCTGCTCCAGCCTTTGTTGGACTGAAAGAAGGCGGTGGTATGATGTGGTTAACCTACGAATTTGCAGTACCGTTGGCAATGCTATTCTTACTCGCTTTTCTAATTCCCCCAATGTATCGCGCTGGCGTAGTAAGCGTATATGAATTTTTGGAAAGGCGATTTGATAGCTCCACCCGGATATTGCTCAGTGCAGTTTTTCAAATCAGCCGGGCTTTCGCCACAAGTGTAATGGTATACACAGTAGCCCTTATCTTGACTAGCGTCATGAATATCCCCATGTGGCAAACCATCTTGATCATTGGAGTGGTGACCCTCATATACTCTTATCAGGGAGGAATGAAGGCTGTAGTTTATGGAGATGTAATCCAGATGATTATCCTCTTTGGCGGTATTCTAATTTGCCTCGGTGTTGGTCTTAATTATTTAGGAGGTTGGAGTGAGTTTACCGCCCAACTCGATCCTTCTCGATTGAAGGCCGTAGATTTTCAGTCTTTAGGCTTGAATGAAGGAGAAGAGTTTGGCTTTTGGCCAATGTTGATTGGTGGCCTGTTTTTGTACACTTCCTACTATGGTACCGATCAAAGTCAGGTACAACGCCTGTTTTCTGCTCAGGATATGGGTACGGTCAAAAAGACACTTCTCTTTAACGGTTTACTCCGCTTTCCGATAACCCTCATCTATTGTATAATGGGTTTGGTAATCGGTACAATGGTGGCCAGTCAAGCGGACTTTCGAGCACTTATCCCGGCGGATAAACCGGATTTGATGATCCCAATATTCATCAGAGAATATCTTCCTCATGGTGTGATTGGGATATTGATGGTTGCGATTCTATCCGCAACAATGTCCTCGTTGAGTTCTACCATTAATTCCCTCAGTGCTGCCAGTATGGAAGATTTCTTCAACCGGAAGAAACAACTTGATACGGAACAGTACGCAAGGTATTCTCGCTACACCGTCTTGTTCTGGGGGCTTGTTTGTCTAGTCCTCGCTTTCTTCACTGGCGATATAGCGAAAACTGTTATTGAAGCCATCAATAAAATCGGTTCCGTCTTTTACGGCCCAATACTGGCCACCTTCGTTGCCGCTATTGGCTGGAAGCGCATTCATACTCTGGGGGCAAACCTAGGCTTGATAGTTGGTGTGTTGGTCAATGTATACCTCTGGCTGTTTGTGCCCGATGTATTCTGGTTCTGGTGGAATGCCGTAGGGGCAGTCGTGACGCTTTTCATCGCCTATATGGTTAGCATACTGGTGCCAGGAAAAAGTAGTGGCGAACAAATCTTACAGTTCCGATGGGAACGAGATCCCGTGAAAACGACCATCCTGATAGGATTCTTTATCCTGATTGTGCTAGTGAGTGTAAACATTCAAAACTGGCTATAATTCACGGAACTCATGCACCGGAGAAGAATACTAATCGCCCCAGACAAGTTCAAGGGGTCATTAACCGCTATGCAGGTATGTGAGGCGGTAGCCGCAGGCATAAGACAGGTTGAACCAGAAGTGGATTTCGATTTCGTACCGATGGCTGATGGTGGAGATGGTTCCCTGCTTGTATTGGCCGAGCACCTAAAGCTTACGGAAGTCGAAGCGAGTGTGGAAAATCCTCTTGGGCATTTGGTGAAGTGCAGTTATTACCGTTCTGAGGAGGCTGCCTATATAGAAATGGCAGCAGCCTCAGGATTGGTCTGCCTCGACAAAAAGGAACGCAACCCATTACGGACTTCCACTTTTGGTAGTGGGCAACTTATCCTTCATGCGCTAGACGCTGGATTGAGAAAGGTCTTTCTATTTCTTGGGGGTAGCGCTACGAACGACGGAGCAATGGGGTTGGCCCAAGCCTTAGGTTTTCAATTCCTGGGACCAAACGGTGAGCCACTCCGTGGAGCTGGAGAAAACCTAGCCAAAGTTGCCCACATCATGCCTCCCACTGATGATCGATTGAATGGCATAGAAATCACCTGCCTCTGTGATGTACAGAATCCACTACTCGGCGAAAATGGTGCAACCGCAGTCTACGGTCCGCAAAAGGGAGCAACACCGGACATGATACTTCAACTAGAGCATGGCATGGAACACTTTGCCAAGCAGTTAGAGCGATTCAGCGGTCGATCCATCACTCAACTTCCTGGAGGCGGGGCAGCGGGTGGGCTCGCGGCCGGATTGGTCGCCTTATGTAATGCTAAGATTAAGAGTGGTATTGAGACCATTCAAGATTGGGTGCAGCTTGAATCTAGGGTACAGACTGCCGACCTGATCATTTCTGGTGAAGGCAAGTTGGACCAACAGACGCTGGAGGGTAAGGTGATTGCCGGTATGATGACCTTAGTTCGCAAGTACAAGAAGGATGCATTGTTAGTCGTGGGTAAGAATGAGCTACCTCAGAATGAAGCGTCAGTAGTGAGTGAGGTAGATGTGATCTCCATCATGGATGTGGCACCTGATATCGTCAGTGCAATGACCAAGTCACGTAAGTATTTGGAACAAATCGTAGAGGCTTATTTCGCCAATAAAAAAGCCTCACCAGAATTCTGATGAGGCTTTGCAAAGTTTTGGAATATTACTGAATGTACTAGGGATCTATGTTAATGGGCTAGGAGTTTTCCTTGGGCAATTAGGGTGTTAGATTGTCTGATCCGGAAGAAATACAGCCCGGCGTTCGGGAGCTGCTCGCGATCAACACGCAACGTATTGTTTTGCATTGGTAGTAGGGCAATTTGTCTTCCCTGACTATCAATTATCTCGCATTGTGCTTGGTCTATTTCCATCCCTTCTAGACGGATCATGGTATAGGTTTGTACAGGGTTTGGAGCGATACGCAATTCTAATCCTGGCTCCAAAACCTCGTAGGATTTAACGGTGATAAAGGCTTCGCCAATGGTATGCCATACCGTATTGGTAATCACAGGATCGTTGAAGTCGAAGTAGATGCCAGCGGTGTTCTCGATAACGGTATTGATCGAGTTATCTGCTAGTTGCTCAATACTGAACTGTACAAAACCATTTGAGCCTTCTAGATTCACGTTACTGTCTGGGAGCATGATATTGTCGAAGAAAAAGGTGAGCAAACCATCTTCTTTCAGCTCTACTCGGTACGGGTGGCTAGAGGCACCAGGAACGATAGTACTGGGATCTAGGTGTTCGCTGATCTGATCTTCAATGCGGACATTGAATGCCGTGTCTGTTCCGGTATTTTGGAAACGAATCAGGTACTCCAGCGGGGTATTGGCTTCGATGTAGTGTTCTTCTCCATAACCACGAGGTAATGCCTGCTTGTCGTTAGGGTCATAGGCACCAATGTTCTCCAGGCAGAGTGCGTCAACATTCGGGTTGGCGTTACCTAAGGCAAACTGAGTGGCAATGCCTTGTGTGAATCCACCACAACCTTCAACAAACGCTGCTGCTAATCCACCATATGGGAAGCTAGCATCTTGTGGAATCTCCAGGCGCCAGGTGGCACCATTGGCTGGGAAGGTGAACTCTTCTTCTTCTCCTGCATCCAGTTGTAATGGATTACCATTCATGTACATGATCACATCTTCTACTATGCGTACCTCTTGGGCGTCCAGCATATTGGCAGTACCGGCATTTCGAACAGTAAAGAGGACCTCGTCATTGTCTTCTTGGCATTCTCCGCTGATCACTAACTCGGCGTACGTGCCGCCTGGTTCACAAGTGAATGGTTCAATGGTAGCTTCGATACAATGCGTGGCGCCTAGTTCTGATTCACAGCTAAGCAATGTGTTTAGTGTTATTTGTCCGCTAGAAGCCGGGGCTAGAGTCCCGATCTCGAAAAGGTATTCACCATTACCCAAGGCAGTATAGGGCACGCTGGCAGATTGGATAGCCAGGAAGGGATCAAGCATTACGTTAATTGTAACATCATCAACCTCATTTGCGGAGAAGTTACTGTAGCGTACTGTGATATCATTGGGGAAACAACGGCGTAAGAAGGGAGTAGCTACATCTACATTTAGATAATCACATTCTTCTGCGAGTCCAAGCGCGAAATGTGCTTCAAGAGTTGGTGCAGTCTGGTCTTCAAAGAGCATAGATGTTGGACAGCCAGTACTGATCCCATCTGGCAAAAATACTTCTACCTCGATATCCCGACTCACATCAGAAGATACTTCTAACAAAATGGCATAGCTGCCATCGTCATTAGTTGTGGTCGTATTGGTAAAGCCACTTTCCACGTCGGTGGCTCTGACAATCCAACCGCCAAAACCAGAATTTTCTTCCGCAGGGTCAAATTCACAATTGTCATTGGCATCTTGATAGATTTCACCGAACACGGGAAACAGTATTCTATTGACGGTAACATTAGTGAGGCAATAGTCCGCGTTGCCTGCTGGATCTACTACCCAGACTTCTACTGGGTAAGTTCCTAGTTCGGGCGGAAGGATGATACTATTGGTGCTCGGCAAAGACCCCGTGGATTCAGAAGCTAATACTATACGGAATTCAATGGCACCACAATTGTCATAACTGCCTGCATCAAGGTCTTCGCCCGATAATTCGACAACATCCCCGGCAAAGGTGTTAACAAGTAGATCGCTAAAACAAACTGGGACCGGAGGCGTCGTGTCATCGTCGCAGCCCGCTGGATCCTGAACTATGATATAGGTTTCGCAGAAATCGAAGTTGCCATGTTGATCAAGCGCCCAAATCTGAACGGAATAGGTGCCCGTCTGATAGAAGGTTAGTGATTCCTGTCCTGACGGAAATCCATTGCCTTGATCCGTCAAGTTGATACTTACACTAGGTGATTCCGTGCAGTTGTCGGTAAGGTCAGCGATGAAGTCTTGCGCCCATACCGTAGCACTGCCATTTTGTGTAAGAGAAATAACCTGGCCGTTGATACAGATAGGCACAGGAGGTTCTTCATCCGTCGGACAGCCGTTGTTGAAGACCTGCCCCACGGAAACATCCGCCCAGCAAGTATTTTGGTTTCCAGCTTCATCCACTACGTAGAGTACGACCTGAGTGCTAGCGCCTTCTTCGTCAGGAAGAAGTATGGAGGTGCTCGTTGGAATACTACCGTCATCTTCATCAAGAGTAGTTAGAAATAAGTTGACTGGAGAGCAAGCATCCCAAGAACCTTCGTTAACATCAAAGGCCCACACCGTGGCACCGTAACCCTCGACAGCGGCGACTTGTAAATTGCCTTCGCATACTGCAATAGGGGCGGTAACATCTGGCATGCATTCCTCTTGTGCTATGACAGAAGTTACCAAGACAGAGCAGAGCGTGAGTGAAAGGAGACTTTTGTAGAGTTTTTTGCTTTTCATGATCTGTTTTTTAGTTCAGGGATCAGGTTTTTTGATTGCACATTACAAAAGTGGATAGATTAGAATACATCTGCAAAAACAAAAAATGAATATTGTAGAGTTGTTTATTTTGTATTATATGTCTAATTGATTGATTATCAATTACTATATTTGATATAGTATACAGATAATATGATAGAAGCTACTGTTTATCCTCGATTTTTTCAGCTGTTTTATGCACTTAGTAAGCGAGAAAGGAAGCGATTTATGCAGTTTTTAGCCTCGCCTTACCACAATCGCCGACAAGATATCACAGAATTTGCCACTCTACTCTCCAATTATGAAGAGGCCAGCGAGGTGCCACCTAAGACCGACTTGTGGAAACTTATCTACCCAAAGAAGGATTTTGCTGACGCTTCCTGGAGGCTGCTTCTAAGTGCACTGTCACAGCAGGTGGAGCGCTTTGTTGCTGTTGAGAGTATACTTGATGATGAGTTCGAACTAAAGATAAAGGTGGCGGAAGCCCTGGAGGAACGCGTGAGTACTACGCTGCACGATAAGCTTCTGCGAGAGTCCCATCGAATTTTGGAGAAGCAAGAGGTGCGCAATGCCGAGTATTGGCTTCGGGAGTACCGCTATCAAGAAGCATACTACCGCCGAGCACTGACGCGCCAGCCAGAAAAAGATGATCATTTCGGAGCACTCAGTCGCAGTGCTGATCGGGCATTTTTGGCCATGAAGTTTCGGCAGAATATGTGGCTGCTCAATCACGAGCAGGTCTACAAATGGGGGTTCGAACCTACGGCCATAGATAGTTATATCAAAGATCTATCAGAAGAGCAGGTAGAGGATATCCCTGCTTTGCGCTTATACTATTATGGTATTCAAGTGCTCCAGCAGCCTGAAAATGAAATGGTGTTTCGGCGATTTTCCAATAGTCTATTTACGCAGGCTACCCACCTGCCTGAATCAGAAGCCCGGGATCTATACCTACTTGCGATCAACTTTGCGGTCCGTCAGGTCAATTCTGGTCATCGAGCCTACTTTCGGCAGGTAATGGATTTATATCAAAGCGGTCTTGAACAAGGGTATTTACTTCGTAAAGGGGTGCTGTCTCGATTTACTTACCATAATATCGTTACTACAGCCCTGCAAATTCAGGACGTAGATTATGCCGAGGCTTTCATAGAGCAATGGACTGGCAAGTTGGAACGTCGGTACCGCGATCGTATGTACAACTTTAATCGTGCTAAGATCGCCTACACCAGCCAGCGCTATGATGATGCCTTACCACTATTGCAGCAAGCCAACTACCATGATCCGCTCTTGAATTTGGGGGCTCGGACGCTGCTCCTCAAGATTTATTTTGAGCTTGGAGAATGGGAAGTACTTCAAAGTCACCTCGATGCCTTCTCATCCTACCTCAGACGAAAGCCGGGCATCAGTTACCACCGAACCAACTACCGCAACCTTATTCGATTTACCAGGAGGCTGCTTAAGTTTGAACACTCCACTAAAGCAGAGAAAGAAAAGCTGCGCCAGCAGATCATCAACACCGCCACCCTGACGGAGAAGAGTTGGCTACTGGCACAGCTCAGCTAAACGGAACCAGATTAACTCAGGCTTCCATCCTTCGCAATTTGAGTAGCAACCTGGCTGAGAAATCCAGCGGGTGGGGCCTGCTCTTCATTCTTTCCGTATGGGCAGCCCGCCGGAAAGCTCCAATGATCATTGACACAGAAATGGCAGGAACCAGCGCCGCGCGTAAGGAAGCCCGGGCGCTTCTTGACATTACCCGTATAGGAGAGGCCCCCTTGCTCAAACATGTCCTCCAGAATTTGGGCCATCATTTGGTGCGGATAATAATAGCAGGCCTCCAATACCTTCCAGGCAGCAGGATACTTATTCTTTAAGGTACTGGTAATTTCTTCTACGTCATCCTTAGAAAAAGTAAAGGTGTTGAAACCAAAGGTGCCTTTGGTAAAGGAGATGCCGTAATGAGTAGACAAATAATTAAAAGTATCTGGCTGGTCAATACTAAGGTCCCTTAGTGTGGTGCTATCCAAACGGAATTGCGGAACAAAATTGCTGTCGTAGGAGAAGTGCGGTGTTACGATAAGGCGCGTCTTTATTTTGTACGGACGCCCATTAATTTCCGTCTCATATTTGAAATAGGTGGGGTTACTACTATCAGCCGTAGCTTTGAACAGCGTGAAGGCGAAATCCTCTGGATAGCCTGGTAATGCTGGGCTTCTATCTATGAATTTGCCGAAGGCTTTTTTGAACATAGAATAAGAGGATTCTCCCACTAGAAACAACACTGCAGGCCGCGTCATGACGAGCTGCTTCATGGCCCAGGCGTTCTTCGTCACACAGTTATGTATGATCGTGTTTTCACTGTCTTGTGTACCGCCCAGGAATCCTGGATTCCAGTGGGGCGAAGCACAGGCTACCATATCCAATTGCCCCACGTCTTCACCGATTTTCAGATTGGCATCATGATATCCCTTGCCCTGAAGGTAGGTCGAGAAGAGGTCTAAGCTGGGCACAAATTGCTCATAGTAGGTCTGTAGCGCCTGATACAACTCAAGTTCCTCGCCGGGTGGCACTTCCAACTTTGCTGCGAGCACATCGCCTTCGCGGAAAACGCTGGTCGGCCCATTTTGATCAAATAGAAGGACATAGCGATTCGCACCACTTGGCCGGTCTAAGGTGATTTTTATTTCATCTTCCTCTCCTTCGTATTGAATAATGAGTTCGAAACTAGGAGCAGCATCTGGTCGTGGAGCAGAGGTGACGAAGCCAGATTTGGCCGCCACCACTTGATCGGTTGTCACCTTCCCGGATTCGGTAACGGTAGTGGAGGTATGTGTAAGGAGGTACTTCTGTATATCATCGAAGTTGAACTCCTCCTGGTAAACATTCCGGTAGCGATAGTAGTAGGCATACTTTGCGGCGCCGCTGGTGCCATTATCATCCGTGAAACTGGGATAGGTCCAACTGGTACCAGTTCTCCCCGGTCGAAAGGCGGTCATGTTGGGGTTAATTCCAATAGTCATGATCGGGGCTTTTCGGCAGCCATCCATTACTTCTCCATTCGGGAAACCTTGTTGACTTGTTGTTACCTTCATCCAGGGATAGCTCTCGGGCGATCCCTTGGGTTCATTTCCTGCTGGGAAATTGGTTCGGAAGTCATAGATCGAATAAGGGCCATAGGGTTGATCACTGGGATTATCTGGCCAGAAGAAGTTGCAGGTGCCACAAGGGCGAACATTAAATACGAGCTCCACTTCGAGTGGATCATTCGTAGTGATTGGGCTTTTTTGCCGTTGAGGGTTGTAATTAGACATGCGGTTGGTTTTGAATATAGGTTGGTGGTATGCAGGTTGGGATAACACATTTGCAGTATAAAGGCATTGATGCATTTACACTCAAATTTTGTGTTACCCAAAACGTAATTGTTGGTGATAATCCTAACAGTCTTCGCCAGCTATGGCTCCCCAAGTCAGGAGTGCACCATTCATGCTCGTGTATAAGCCGTAGCGCAGGTAGAGCTGAGAAGACCAGGCTTCCATAATCTCGTCGCTGATTTTCTTTCCATCTTGGGTCTTATCTGGCACGATGGGATCAGAAATATTGCGCACGAACACGAAGTCGACGCCTTTGTCTTTCGCCACCAAACCAACTACTGCATCATCCATTTCGAGTACGCTGTATTGAGTGGAATCATCTCCATGGGCGATGTAATAGAAGTCGGTAGTCAGTAAGGGGACTCCTTCGCAATTGAGGGCCTGAGGATGCTCTAGGTGAGCAGGGTCAAGTGCGGCGTTGACGAGGTCTTTTACGCTCACCTCCTTGGCCCAAGCAGGGTCACCGTGTCTTGGATCATGCACCATTTTGCAAAAGAGGTAGTCAAGCTCCTTTTGATTGACAACCTTGCTGAGTGGGAATAAGAGGTTGCCTTCTACTGTTGGAATCAAGCTCATATCTGGAAACCACTCGCCATCAACCGTCTTACCGTTGATTTTACAAATATCATTTTCCGACTTCTCCAGCATGATGTGGCCGGCATTGGTGAAAACGGTATCACCCAGCTTGTCGCGTAAGGAGGAACCACCAGCAGTGCCGATGGAGTAGAGCTGATCGGGTTTTGCTTCATCCAATAGGAGGCCCACCATTTCCATTAAGCCAGTACAATACGGAGGGTAGGCCAGGTGAGCATTTGCTTTAAAGAGCAATACTTTGCGTACGGCACCGCCATTATTTGTGATCTCAACCATTCGGTACTTACCCCATAGCTCGAAAGTGTTGTGAGGCTGATCATTGGATCGAAGGTGCCAGGCATCTTGCCAGCTGTTGTCAGAAGCACTTCGTTCGGAGTCACTGTGTAGGAAGACATGATCCAGCGCCGACCATTCGGCAGTGGTCCAGGTCATGACGACGATGTCTGCTTTAGGAAGTGGATCATCTTTGCCCGGGTCTCCCAAATCCACCACCGTGGGCGCTTGATGCTGGATGGAACTCCAGTTGATAATGGGTAGTGGGGGCATTTCTCCGGGCGAGGTACAAGGATTGGGTTTAGCATCGAGGTGACGATTAGCCATGCTAATAGAATTTAGTGGCAATACCGGTGGCATTACCTATGGGTTAAGGAATTTTTAGGTTACACTTTATCTATGTGTGTACAATGCTCGCGCTCAGAAAAAATGTTAGGGGAGGAGGGGCCTTGAAGGTACGGAAAATGTGGGGAATCTCCGAAAAATTCGATCTTTTGCCTTGAAAATGAGGTTGGTAGCGGTAATGTCCCTTGACAAGGGAATGCATTATCCTTAACTTTGTTTCATCCATTCTTTACCGGTAGTATGAGCTACTGGAATTCCAAAAAAATAGCAGGATTAGCTGATGACGATTCATTGGCAGACACACTGAGCTTAGTGTAAGGCTAGTGGTGTCTCTAATTTCTTTACCGGCCTGAAGCGTGAGTCTTTGGGTTTACACGAGCTAAATTTTGGGGTATGGGTAATTCAACCTTGAGAATTGGTGTGGTGGGGTATGAGGGGGATCAGTTTGCGGAACAAGAAGCGCGTAATTTACTGGGTCGAGAACTGAGGAAAGTTCTACGACGGCACTTAGGTCGACGCATTGAAATCGTCAGCGATCACGTAGATAGTGGAGTGCCGAAAATTGCCCAACAGCTGGCAGAAAAATTAGGCATGAAAAGTATGGTCTCTAGGCGGCCTCAGCAGGGTCAGGACGAAGAGATCTACAAGTTCGTTCATTCCATTCATGGCCTTGTTCGGATCGGAGGGGGGGCTCACAGCCGTAGAGTGGTCCGGCTCTTTAGACAGTTGCATCAAGGTAAACCGCTACAACGCATGATTAAGGAACATGAGGTAGATTTTTGGGGGGATGGCCCACCACTTGCTATACTCCCCAAGATTCGCGGCCTTCAGTACATTGATGGATTCTTGGATGAGGATCAGCAAGCAGAGATATTGCAACGAATCGATCAAGAGGATTGGTCAACAGAGCTGCGCCGCCGCGTACAGCACTATGGTTACAAATACGACTACCGCAATCGAAGTATCAATGCGAATATGAGGGTAGCAGATCTACCGAAATGGTTACGGCCGGTACAAGACCGCATGACAGCAGAAGGCTTGCTGGGGCAGCTACCAGATCAATTGATCGTCAATGAATACGAACCTGGACAGGGAATCGCGGACCACATCGATTGCGAACCCTGCTTTGGTGATACGATAGTTTCTATCTCTTTAGGCTCAACTGTCATCATGAATCTGACAAGTATAGATGGCCAAGAGCATCATCCGCTGACGCTTCGTCCTGGAAGCGCACTGGTTTTGGCAGGTCCTGCTCGTTAAGAATGGAAACACGGTATCATTGGCCGCAAAACTGACGTGATTGATGGCATGCGCCAAAAACGCAAACGGCGAGTTTCTCTTACTTTCCGCACCGTTATACTTTCAGACGATGAATGAACCACCCGAGACACCGAAGTGCAGCTAAGGTTTGAACCATATAAGGCACGCGAATCA
>ENA-UENT01000289-UENT01000289.1-marine-metagenome-genome-assembly--contig:-NODE-289-length-35402-cov-3.173881_pt1 | contig 35402 bp, 27 predicted proteins | sample MGYA00237879_ERZ529330 | MGnify/ENA primary metagenome ERZ529330 (study PRJEB26372, sample SAMN05368345) | marine metagenome | biome: cultured habitat; feature: ocean water; material: water; isolation... | reverse complement strand
AAAGACTTTGATCAAGCTTATCCCAGCTCGGAGTGGCCAAATCATCTTCGATAATGCTGACCTCAGCGCTCTTGATGAACGAGAAATGCGGCCCTTCCGGAAGAAAATGCAGATTGTATTCCAAGACCCTTTTGCTTCCCTTAATCCGCGGAAGATGATTGGTCATGCTATTGCTGAGCCGATGGAGCAGTATTTTTCAAACCTGACGTCCGCTCAAAGAAAGGAAAAAACAATACACTTACTGGAGAAAGTGGGGCTAGAGCCAGATCATTTCTTTCGCTACCCTCATGAGTTCTCTGGAGGACAGCGGCAGCGGGTAGCGATTGCTAGAGCCCTGGCCGTGGAACCAGATTTTCTGATTTGTGATGAATCGGTTTCTTCCTTGGATGTGAGCGTACAAGCGCAGATTTTGAACTTATTGACCGAACTTAGAGAAGAGCGAGGTTTGTCCTATATCTTTATTTCGCATGATCTATCGGTTGTGAAGTTCATGGCCGATCGCATGTTGGTAATGAAAGAGGGTAGGGTAGTGGAGGAAGGCTTGGCAGATGAGGTATACCAGCAGCCAAAAACATCTTATACTCAAAAACTCATCGAAGCCATTCCTGATTCCTCATTAATCTCCTAGCCAATAAATAATTTTTCAAAAAAGGAACCCGTTCTGCAACCTTTTTTGGAACTCAATCGTCTTTATTTTGCTAGCGTTAATAGAAGAATGCTTCCTTTTGTCGATTTTTTCGGAAGAAATGTCGAAAATCAGAGCAAATGCAGACATTCATTCTTAATTTCGCTACACGGTTAGATAATTATTGGGATTACATCTAAAGGAACACATGAAAGCGATAAATACTCGACTATTAGGATTGTTTGTGATTGTATTGATGAGCGTTGGTTCATACATTTTTCTACAATCTGTTGCTGCCTCGGAGCAAGGCGTAGGAGAAGGGAATGCAATCGAATTGAAATTGCAACCAACTCTACAGGAAGAGGTCGAAGCTGAAGAATCAACTCAGACTGCTCTTCCTGAAGTAGAATTGTTGAAATTTGTAATTGAAACAGGAAAGCGTTTTTTACCTGCCTCCTAATTCTCTTTGCTGTTTTTTAACCCAATATCTTTTCAACCCAAGCGCGCTCATACCAGCAGGATTCGCCACTGCATATCTCATCAACACCTGAGGTTCTAAGTCCATACTTTTGAATTCCTTCAACACAAAGGCTTCAAAGTCTTTCATTAAAACTCCATTATCTAGTTCTTCTGTCAACACCTTGGGCTTCAGCCATTCTGCCCAATCCACCAGCCGCTTCTCCAATTCATTTATATGTGTATCAACATCCGAAATAGATTGGGAATGAGTCAGCCAGATTCTTTCCGGCGCAAGTTTTCGAATGATCTGCAAAGACTGCTTCCAGTCTTCCACATTGATATCCGGCGGCGGGCAGGGTGGAACTACTGGCCCGGTACCAATCTTCACTCCAGCTACATCTCCAGCAAATAAATCAGCTCCTACTTGCCAGGCAATATGATGCACTGCGTGTCCGGGCGTATGCCAAGCCTTCAACAGTACATCCCCAATTTGGAACGAATCCTCATTGTCCACGGAAACCAATTGTTCCTGCGGTATAGGTTTCAAAGTACCCCAGAGTGTGTCCATTTGCTCCTGATAGATCATCTTGGCAGACTTCAAAAGCTTACTGGGATCGTGCATGTGAGGGTAACCCCTTGGATGGACATATATAGTAGCTCCATGTTCAGCAAACTTCCAAGCCACCCCAGCGTGATCGAGATGGATATGAGTTAGGAAAACATGTTTAACATCGGTCAACTGAAAACCAGCTTCTTGAATGCCTTGTTCTAGGCGGGGTAGGGTAGAATGGGGGCCTGTTTCCACTATGATTGGCCCATCACTAGTTTCGATTAAGAAAGCTGCGATGGCCTCTAGCTGGCCTTGAAAATGTAGATCGATTAAATGAATCATATATACTATGCAATGCTTTTAATGAAGGCTACCATTTTTTCTGCTAGTAGTTCTCCTTGATCTTCTTGAATAAAGTGTCCTCCTTGCGGGATCAGCTCATGAGGTTGACCCTTGCAACCAGGAACTATCTTCTGGAAATAGGCATCGCCACCCTTCATGATGGGATCACTGTCCCCAAATAGAGTTAAGACGGGTTTTTGCCATTGACTATACTGAGCCCAGGCCTTTTGATTGTTGATGGCCTCTGGGTCGGTAGCTTCTGTTGGAACTAAGGCAGGAAAAATCCTTGCACCCGCTTTGTAGGTTTCATCGGGAAATGGAGCATCATAGGCAGCAATCACTTCTGGAGCTAGCTTTGTAGCTGTCCCTCCGTCGATGATCTTTCCGGTTGGAAATTCAGGTACATTCTGAGAAAAGTCCCTCCATTGTTTGAAAGCGGGCGGCATGGGAATTTGCCCAGTTGGCAAAGTGGTATTGGAAACTATGATCGAATCGAACCTTGCCTCCATATCCAAGGCTAGGCGGAGACCTAATAAACCACCCCAATCCTGACAAAATAGGTGAATATGCTGGAGGTCTAATTGTTCAATTAATCCTCCGAGCCATTCCAGATGCGACTGATAAGAATAGTCACTTCTTTCACTGGGTTTACTAGATTTTCCGAAACCGATCAAATCAGGAGCAATGGCTCGATAACCGGCTTCAACCAAAATCGGAATCATTTTTCGATACAAGTAAGACCAAGAAGGCTCACCATGTAATAATAAAGCAACAGGAGCACTTGCATCTCCTTCATCTACATAATGCATTTTGATGCCCTGGCCAACCTCTTTGAAATTTGGAGCAAAAGAATAGCCCGGTAAGTTTTCAAAATGGTCAGCAGGTGTTTCTAAGATGGTCATATTTGGATGATTTTAGATCTGCTCAATATACAGATATTAGAGAGATTGTACTTGTCTATTAGCGTATTTTCGCTAGAACACTTTTTCGCAGACATTAGTTTGCATTTAAGGTCCACTAGGCAGCTACTTTAGTTCTTTTGATGGGGCTTTGGTTGAAGATGAAAAGAGGGTATTAATGTTTAAATATTTTACTCATACGTAATTTTCTCTCAAATAAAACAAAATCATAAATTAGCATTTCTTTTAATAGACTACTTTCAAACAAACCTTGGGGCATCTACAGAACAGCATTTTATCAATTGAGACATGTGGCTTATTGGAGATTACCCCTACTTTTAAATCCTGCTAACCTCTCGCTAAATGTTTTGACCCATGCACGCTAAGTTTTTAATCACTTTCTATCTTCTACTCGTCTGTTCTTTCTCCGTAGCACAGACCTCCAATGTATCCAATACTACATTTAGTTTCGAATTGGCAGGGCACACGCTTAAGATCCCAATATATAGCAGTATCAATCTAGGCCAATTGGACCCGACAATCCGAAAAGCAGTCATCGTGATCCACGGAACCAATCGGAATGCAGATGACTACTTCAATAATATACAAGTGGCAGCGGATAAAGCCTCCGACCTCTCTGCTCATACGCTAATCGTCGCACCGCAATTTCTGACTGAAGCAGATATAGAGTATCACAACTTAGATGATGAACATTTGTATTGGACAAATGGGGGATGGAAAGCGGGTTCTAACTCTAGGGATGAGGATGCTAACCCTCGCCCAATCAGAATACCTTCTTATGCTGTGTTAGATAGTCTCATAATGCATATCACTCGACAGTTTTCAAATCTGGAACTAATTACGCTAGCCGGTCATTCAGCAGGAGGGCAGGTGGTGCAACGAATGGCTGCCACATCCCCGATTGGCGAAACCTTGTGCGAGGCTTTTGGGGTACAAATACGTTTCGTGGTTGCCAACCCTAGTTCCTATGTCTATCTAGATCGACAAAGGAGACGCCCAGGAACGGTAGATGAGTTTTCGATTCCAAGCAGCAATTGTGCAGATTTTAATGAATGGAAATATGGTTTAGAGGATCTTTATACCTATCCAGGTCTTTCTGGAGTTGACTCCATCCGGGCAAGATTCAAGCGCAGGCAAGTTACTTATCTATTAGGCCAACGTGATAACGATCCAGGATCTAGTAGTTTGGATCTTTCTTGTGCGGCTAATTTACAGGGAAGTCATCGGCTTGAACGAGGAATTATTTACTACAATTACCTGCAGCATTATTATGGTAGTTCAGTTAGCGAAAATCATTCCATCAGCCAGGTGCCAGATGTAGGACACAGCAACTTTGATATGTTCAATTCCAGTCAGGGGCTTAGTGTACTTTTTGGACCATCTACTCCATCTTGTTCCGGTTTGGTCTTCAGTAACAATACGGTAGAAGATTTCTACATCCAGGTCTTTCCGAATCCAGCAGACGAATTGATCTTCCTAGAAGTCAATGGCAGCACGGAGCCAAGGATGGAGGCTTTGATCTTCGATTTGCAGGGTCGTCAAGTATGGAGTGGGCTGGTTACAGGCGAGCAACCCATCGATGTTAGCCAACTTCCTGCCGGATTGTACTTCCTTTACCTAGAAGTAGGTAGTTTTCGCGCAGAGAAAAAGTTAGTAGTTAAATGATTTGCCTGGATTTCTCCTACGGTTTCAGGATGGATCGCGTAAACCGACCGGAATCAGATTGTATTTCCAGAAAGTACATCCCTCTAGCTAAACCAGAAACATCCAAGCGTATTTGACTTTGCCCCGCTGTGATTTGCTGTTGTAGCTTTAAATCTCCTCTTGCTCCAAATAATCTAAGGATAGCATGCTTCCCAAGGCTTCGATTTAGCTCTAGATTGATGTGAAGCAAATCCAAAACAGGATTAGGATATACTGTGAAGGTAGGTATTTCGGACACTTCTTCTGAGGATACCACAGAATCTGGTAGTCCACATGGAGAATTTTCAGTAGTATCCAGCTGAGCTCCTATCGTAATGTAATCAAAGTATAGCTCATTACCTGGGAAATTAGGATTGGAACGGTCCAGGAATATCCAGAAATCTATTAGGTCCTCCGGATCGAATCCTCCCAATTCTTCCGCTGTGAATTCAAACCTAAGTGTTGTCCAAGCTTCTAAGGTGCCTGCTACATTTTGGGTCTTTATGGCCGTCCTAAAGTCCGCAGAACCATCTCCTGACCTGAACAATACACCAATAGGAATCTCCTCGGCACTCCTGGCACGAATGACCAGTTGTACATTTCCAGAAATATTGGTGATCTCACTACCACCAGGGGTGAGTGGATTGACTACAATTGGGCGAAATTCACTGTGTGGATTTAGCGCTGGATCCGCGACCTCAATTTTTAACTCTTCGCAATCCGTGGTGGTTAGAGTCAACTTTAAAGTTTCTGCTCCTCCAAAAATAGTCGGATTGCTATTGTCCCAGTTTTCCATCCAGCTTTGTGCTGCCACTTCAGTGCTACAAGGCGAGTTATTGGCTGGATTTGGAGCTCCCCCAATCACAATATGGTCTATATAGAATTCATTCCCAGGAAAGTTGGGCGTACCACGATCGAGATAAAACCAGAAATCTCTCAGATCGGCGGGATCAAAGCCCTCGAGTTCAGTCGGTGCAAATTCGATATAGACATCGGTCCATGCCCCTAGGTTTGCTGGAATAGATACACTTTTTCGGGAGGTACGTTCTTCTTGACTTCCTCCTCCAGAGCGGAACAAGACATCAATCTGTAAGGCTTCGACTGATCGGACTCGCATACTGACATTTACCTGGTCAGAGATATCGGAAATGTCATTCCCCTGGCTATCGATCGGATTGACGACGTAGGCATTAAAGGAAGGCAAGGGAGCATTGACCGGATCACTTACGCTTAGTTGGAGGGTTTCACAGTTTGTATCCAAGGTAAATGTGGTTACTTGTCCGGCAATGCTGGTGGTGCTGACCCCCTGAAGATGTTCTCCATTGAAGTAATCCGCATAGAGTGGCTCCATTGCGCCAGCTGCTAAATCGCATGGAGACGCTAAACCTGTAGTAGGAGGGCCCCCTAAGCTTATGTAATCTATGTAGAGTTCATCTCCGTTGAAGTTTTCGGTTCCTCGATCCAGATAGATCCAAACATCTCTTAGATTATTCGCATTAAAACCCGCTACTTCATCCTCTGAGAAACTTACGACGACCTCTGACCAATTGGTCAAGTCAGCTGGAATGGTGTCATACAAAATGGTGGTACGAAAATCGCTTGTGCCGTCATCAGAACGCAACAGAAAACCCATTACTACTTCCGCCACACTTCTCACTCGGATGTTGATCTGCAAAGGGAAATTACTGACATCCGTGATATCATCACCAGTTGAATCTTTCGGGTTAATGATTAAAGGACTGAAGGCGGGTAAGGGCATACCGATGGGATCGGCAACTTTTAGCAGCGCTTCTTCACAATCTGTCTTTGTAACACTTACCGCACTACCTCCGGTACCCGTGAATTCATAATTACTGTCTTTCCAGTGCGTTTCCCAGTATTGGGCTTGGCCAACAAAGGAGTAGCTGCATAGGATTAAAAGGAGTAGACCTCTGATCATGGTTTTCATTTAAAAGTTGAAAGGGGTGGGTCACTTAGGACTTGAGAATTTTTCTCGTGCCGATTCTTCCACTTTGATCCCGAATCTTGACTAAGTATAGACCGAGTGGCCAATCCTTAATATTAAGCTTACTAATTCCGGTCCCTTTGTATTGAAGAAATCCCGAAATGTGATAAACCTCCAGTTCATAGCTTCTGACATCGGTACTAATTAATATCTCGTTCACGGCGGGATTCGGATAAATCCTGAGATCTGGTATGGCGGGCTGATTACTGCTGGTGGGTACAGCTACTTCGACCCGATTGGAGTAAGGGGAGGGACATCCATTTCCAATAGCATACACTCGATAGATTCGACTTAAGTCTCCAGTAGCCAGGGCATCAGTGTCTAAAAAAGTAACTACATCTGCGGGTAATTCAACTAAGGTTTCAAAAGTACTCCCTCCATCCGTTGAAACCTCAAGCAGGTAGCCGTTTTCTTGGCTGGCAATATCCAGCCAATTGAGCAGTACTCCCTCAGCGGTAAGGCTAGCGGCTAATTTCGCTGGCCCGTCTGGTGCAATACCATTTGCTAGACGGTTATTCAGCTGCCACTTATATAAGGAGTTTATGGCGGGCACCTTATTGGTCAATTCCTCGTATCCCTTTGGGTGAGCGAAGGTGTGTAAATTGGTGATCAAGGCCTCACAAGCGATGGCGTAGTTCTGACGGCCGGGAGGTTTCTGCAACTTGATGTTGCGAGAGAGTGGGACCTTCACCTTCCAGGCTACACTGGCGACCGATGACCAACCATGCCCTGTCCCAAAACTTCCTCGATTGTACAGACCAAGCAGGGTATTCGTTTGTGCCTGAGAAAAGATGATGTTGTCGAACAGCAAACCCTGACTCCATCTCCGATGCCCTTCACTAGCGCTATAGTCTCTTTCAGATTCACTGTTATAAAAGACTATTCCAGAGACGCTGCTAGTACCGTTGGAAACAAAAGAATGCCTCCCCTCCGTTGCTCTGCAGTTTTCAAAAAGAATGTTGTTCGACGATCGACTGGTCACGAAATTGTACCTTCTACCCCCGGTAATCAGAGAATGCGGTTGCAGGCCCTGGCAATCCAAAACGGTAACTCTGGTAGCAATAGTAGTTTCTACAGCTGCATAACTGAAGTGCAGGGCGGTTACTCCCTTCACCCAACAATCTTCAACACCAATTAAGCGGATGCCATTGCGGGCATGTTCTTCATCTTCAGATCCGGCGGTTTGGATGTCTATGCGAAGATCCTCAACCCCCATATTGGTTCTGATTCCCGTCTTGTCCCAAACGTATATTTCCGTTTCGGCTAAGCTAGGGTCTAGGTGATCATAGATGGGCGCATCAAGCTTGATTTTGTTTTCTTCAAAATCTACTGCTGTGACGTACCGATTGTAATAGAGGTCTATTGATCCTGGTGACCAGGGGGCATCGGTATCCGTGTCTCCGAAGTTGATGGTAGATAACCAACTCGAAGTAGATCGCTGTCGAATGATGATGTTATTCCCTGTATTGTATAGTTCAGGTGCGGTCACATGCAATGAGCGAGAGCCTGCAGGTACAAAAGTATTGCGTAGGGTGGAGTGCGTTCCAGGGATCGCCCTAGACCAGTCGACGTTTGGTGCATTGCCTACCTGTATAATGTCTCGTTGATCCGGTGTATTGCCCATGCCTAGGAGTATCGTGTTGCTGTTTTCATCGCTTTCATCCCCAACACCCCGTAAGACTATCCCGCTTCCTTTAATCATAAGAGTGCCGTGAATTTCATAAGTTCCTGCCTCCAGCAATAGCGCGCCCCGAAATCCTTGCTCGTTCATGGGTTGATCTGCCATTTCATCCAGGACGGCCTGAATATGGGCGGTATTGTCACCGGAAATAGGAGAGAGGGTGCGGATAGTAGGTAGAGTTGGAAGCGCTTCTTCACCATTTTTATATCCCGCATAGCTGAAATCTGGAATATAATTGTTTTCGGCATCCGCCACATAGCGGAGACAAGTCTGATCGTCCTCATAGACGATAGTGGAGGCCTCTTGTCCATAGATAGAAGAAACCTTCAATACAATCATTAGCGCAAAACAATAGGCTTTACATCTCAAGAGGATAGGCAAGTTTGCCCCAGTCGCATGATTACCCATGAGTTATTCGAGGTTTTTAGCGAATAATATTCTTTGATTGCCGCGGCAAGCGCTGTAAGTTATAAGATGCAGGTGAGATAATAATCTAGCATTGGCGTTAGAATCGTACAGGCTTACTGCTAGTAGCAGTTTAGTTTATTGTAGCGTGGTGATTAAGGAACTAATTTGGGCAGAAGTTCACCTTTACAAGGGTTGGTAAGGCCTTCCTAGGTGCTTTGTGGTGATCCAAATTTGCACTCATTTTTCGAAAATACCCCATAAGTGCTTGATAATGAATTGCTTAAAAGAATAGGTTTCTCCTCTTAACATATTTTAACAACTCAACTCCCAATTTTGCTTTCATCGAAGGATGAGGCTTTTCGATCGTTTTTTTGGCCTCATCTATCAAACTTAATTGCAATCCGGGCAAAGCTGTTGCATCTTTGTATTGTAAGTATTGAACACCTAATATACCTAATAACGAGATGATAACCTTAATTTTTGTTCAACCGTAATCGCTAACCGCTGTCCAAACTCCTTCAGTGACAGCTTCCTCACTCAACCGCCGATCCTGGCGAACTTTTCCCAAAGGTTAATGTCTAAGGTCTACATAAGGACCAAAACAAAAAAGATCTGAAAGTGGCTTTCCTCCATTTCCCTCCACTTGCCGATCAACGAGAACAATTACTTTACTAATTTTTTAAGCCAAATTGAAATGGAATCCATCCAAGGACCTCAATTGTCCAACTATCACTATCTTCTTCTAGGGTTATTGCCCTTATTGCTCTGAGTAAATCTCAGTGAAGTCTAACTGCTTGATAGTAAGCTGTCTAAATGAAGATACCTTCCTATTAGTCCATATCTTTCCTTTTTGACGCTAAGCAGTAGCACTTTCCTTCTTTTCCCTTTTTATTGCTGCCTTTGTATAGGCCTATTTTGATGAGTAGAACAGGTCCATCATGTGATCACTGATTCTAGCCACCATTCTTAAATGGTATTGCCACCTTATCAATCGTGCAGTACGTTTAAGGAGTCTATCTCTCTACAACAGTAGGGGCTTCGGATCTGTGCCGATCCTTACAGAGAGGAATGTTTGGAACAGTATGAACTGGTCTGCGCTGATCTAACTTTGCTAGCCGTAATGCTGCTACGAACCTTCAATGGATATATTGATCCATTCTAAGGACTCATCTATTATCTAATCCGTCATGGATCTTGGGCTGTAATCGTATTGCCCATTACTCCAATGGCTAGTCTTTGCCAAGTCTAGATCAATTGTATCAGGCTAGGTATAGACCCTCTAATCCTATAGCTAATTTGAAGCAAGCTTACTTGCCGAAATAACATCGTGTTGACGACGCGGTAGCTTTAAAATCTATGCTATTGCTCTCGCTCACCCATGCTCTATCGAGGCTTTCATTTCGATCGAAAGCCCGGCCCCACCTATGTGTTAGTCGCGAATAGCACACAAGGAGGTCCGGATTCTTAATCCACCTCAATGTTTAACCCTGTCGTAGCGGAGCGCCATTTCTGTCTGCGACCCCAAAAGTGTACTATCATGACTACCAATAATAAAGTATTAGCCACAGTTAACAATTCTTTCGCAGCTTTTATCAATACTGAAATTGAAACGCCACAATTGTCTTTCATCAAGGGAGGTGACGGCTCAGAAGGAGAAGGAGATGATGATGGTAATGGATATGTGGGGACTGAAGATATTATTACCTTTTAGTAAGAACTAACTAAGAATGGGCCCATTTTTTGGGCCCATTTTCTTTTTCAAAGTAATTCCAACTTAGTAATTAGCCAACTACGATTGGTAATACTAGTTTCACTAGCTATTCGCTCTTTCAAACGCACTTTAGAACTCGAGTCTAGTTGCCTCTTTATTTTTCTATTGGCAATGAGTTTCATCATACTGATAAAGCCTAGATGAACTTCCTTATGATGCTTGCCAAACGTCTTATTTCTTTGCATGTATTTACTAAAAGCAAGTAGGTTTGAAATAAGTAAATCGTAGTAACTTTCATCCTGAATAAACAACTCAAATAAGGCTCGAGCTGATAGTAGCTTTCCTCTTACCTGGTAGAATGGGTTGGTAAATTGAAATTGTGAAATGAGCTGGTCCGTTTTTTCAAATTCTCCCTTTCCGTAATATAGAAAAGCTAAACAGAGGGTTTGTGCATTTTCTCTTACGCCACGGTCCATAAACCTTGCATAGCCATCTATGAAGTCCGCTACCCAATCGAATTGCTGTAGCTTGACTCCTGCAGCACAAATATTAGTAAATGCCGCATCTGTCATTTTGTTATTTTGAAGTAAGATCTTTTCACTTAGTCCAATTTGATAGAGTTTAAAACTATCTTTAATGTATTCTGGATAACCTGCATTTCCTTTTCGAATAGTGAAATTTAACAGATGATTGAAAAGGAGATTCTTATCATTATGATGCAGTTTCCCCGCATTCAACAGAAAGACTTCCAAGGCAGCGTTGAATTCATCACGTTCCTCTTTGACATACAAGTTCCTCGCCTTACCATAAAGATCTATTTCCAGTTCAATCCCTTCTCTTGCTTTTGATTTCAGGAGTATATCATCTATGTATTGCGTTTCATAGGTCTTAGATAGTATATTAGACCTGGCCGCCATTTCTGCTGCCAGTTTGAGTTTTGCTACTTCAAAAAACCGATCTAAATGCACATCCACTTGCTCCAGATAGTTCTCCTTGACCAGATGTTTTTTAGTGGAGGGATGAAAGAAGAACTGATCCAAATTCTTCATAGACTCATACTGATAAAAACTATTTCGGTAGGGTAGGGCGTCCAACTCCTTCGTGATCTCCTCCGTACTCTTCTCAAAATACTCGTATAGATCCCGCTGCCCATAGGCATCCCTCAATAATTTCTTTCGTTCGAAATCTCGTTTTTGAACCTGCTCCGCCACTAGAAACTCTTCTAGAAGGTTTACTAGATCCGTCATTACATGTCGCATTTTCTGTGATTGGAATTGTCGATCTGGGAAGAGGTGATGAAACACATTTTCTTTGCTTAGCTTCCCCGAAGTGTATTCTGGGTGATATTTACGTACATATTCAAAAAAGGGAACACAGTGCTTCTTATAAGAGTAGTACGGGGAGCGGATGAACTTATGGAACCGCCGAATCTCCTCGTCAGAGAGTGTTTTTAAGATTTTCAGGAGTTTAGATCCTTGCATATGTGTTGTTATTTTTCGAACAAGCTTAAATATACAGAAAAATATGCCTTTTGACTAGTTACCAATCTTTCAGAGAAATGCATTTCATAATTGTGTTAAAAAGGACCTGCTGGACCTTTCGATGTAGACTTTTGGGCCTAGAAGCCTATAAATTTGTGAGAAAATCTTGAACAGGCCTCCTTATTTGTCCCAGAATAACTTTCAGATCGCCCTTACCTTGTAATCGAAATGAGGAGACATTAACTTTTACTGAGTCGTGGCAGGGAATGTGTAATCGAAAGTTGATGTAGTTAAATAACAAGGGATGATTTCGTTGGAGGAACTTAATCAAGCCTAATTAACTACACTTTCGTACCTTCCTGTGCCACGTTTCTTTTTTTGTCACCCTTCTAGTTTTGTTCCTTTCTAGCTTGTCGCTTATCTTAGGTATAAAATTACCTTCAGAACATGCGATTATTTTTAGCCAACCCTTTTCAACAACAAGTACCCTTTTCTTTTGCAGTTGCTTTGGCCATTGCCGTTTTTCTAGGCGCTAGCTGTACACAGCTACCACAGTCCGATCCTCAGAATGGACTAGACCAATTCACGATACAAGATGGATTTTCGATTGAGTTGTTTGCCGCAGAACCCCTAATCAAGGACCCGGTGGATATGGAAATTGATGAAGATGGTAGACTATTTGTGGTGGAGATGCCAGGTTATCCACTAGATCTTGGGCGAAGTGGGAAAATTAAGCAGTTGCTCGATACCGATAATGATGGTTATCCCGATAAAAGCATAGTCTTTGCAGACAGTCTCTTGCTACCCACGGGCATTATGCGCTGGAAGAAAGGATTTATTGTAACGGATACGCCTGATGTCCTTTATCTGGAAGATTCGGATGGAGATGGCAGAGCGGATATTCGAGAAGTACTTCTGACGGGATTCGCCTTGTCTAACCCGCAGCACAACCTCAATAACCCAAGCTATGGCCTTGACAATTGGATATATCTAGCAAATGAAGGATATTTCACCACCGTTGATTACAAGGACTTGTTTGGGGATGAGGGCGCACCTGTGCACTTCCCGGGGATAGCAGATGGGCCTATCCTGCCTCAGAATGGGGGAGATCGAAATGTGCGTTTCAAACCTGAAGAAGGCAAATTGGAAATGTGTGCCGCCAGTACCCAGTTTGGGCAAACCTTTGATCCATGGGGCCATCACTTTCAAACCTCAAATTTCCATCCACTTTGGCATGAGGTCATCGCAGCCAGATACCTAGCCCGAAACCCAGATCTGCTGGCTGCCGAAACTGCCCAATATTTACCTGATGAGCCAATCAATGAAGTCTTTCCTACCAGTCAATCACCGGAACACCAATTACTGACTGATGTGGGGGTGATCACTTCAGGTTGCGGAATCAATTGGTATATGGGAGGAGCATTCCCTAAGTCCTTCAATAATGTCCTTTTTCTATGTGAACCGGTTCACAATCTTCTGCAAGCCAACAAAATTACCCCTCGTGGTGCCACTTTTTCTGCACATCGCCTCCAAGAAGGGGAAGAATTTCTTAGCTCCACGGATACCTGGTTTAGACCTTCCAATACCTACATAGGTCCGGATGGGGCCCTATACTTGATTGATTATCATCGTCGAATCATAGAGCACCCGGAATGGATGTCCGATGAGGTAAATGAATCCGGGCAGTTGTATGAAGGGACAGACAAAGGGCGAATCTACCGAATTACCAGCAAGGGCGCTGCTCCTCCGCAATGGCTTGATCAATTGGGCCTCTCTTCTCAAATGGCATTGGAATGGGTACCCTTTTTGAATGATAAGAATTCATGGTGGCGGAGCACGGCACAACGCCTACTGGTAGCAGAAGAAGGAACGGGGAAAGAAGTGGCAGCGGCCATTGAACAGGTAGCTAAGAGCGCTGAAGGACAAGCCGGCAGGGTTCACGCCTTATGGACGCTAGATGGCATAGGAAAGATGGACAAAAGCTTACTTGAACAAGCCCTGCATGATCCCATTTCAGGGGTGCGTGAGAATGCCATCCAACTTATGGAAAAACGGCTAGAAGAAGAACCAGCTTTGGCCAACCTACTATTTCAGATAAAAGATGATCCGGACCCCAGAGTACGTTTTCAACTGCTTTGCACCCTGGGCTTTGTAGAAAGCGCTGAAGCACAAAGTATTCGAGAACAATTGTTATTACAGGACCTGGAAAGTGAATGGACCCACTTAGCAGCACTTTCTGCCTCCCCAGGTCAGGAGTTAGCCCTTTTTGAATGGGCTATTGAGACCTTGTCCAATAAAATGGATCAGGGAGGAGGCCCTTTTATCAAGAACCTTAGTGCCTTGATTGGAAGAAAAGCAAATGATCAGGAGCTTAACTCCCTATTGCAGCAAATAGGCACCCTGTCCACAGCGCTCAAATCAGTAGCCCTCCAAGGACTTGCCATGGGCGTATCCTCAGATCGAAAAGGAATTTCGACGGCTAACAGGAAAGAGCTGGTGAACTGGTCATTGGGTGAAGGTTCAGATCTGCGAAGTGCCTGTCTAGATCTGCTAAAGAAAATTGGCTTACCTGGTTCTTCGCAGGGTACTAAAGAAATAAAGGATACCGCTTTAGATCTGATCGCGAACGCAGCAGTGGATCAACAGCTCAGAGCGGATGCCATCAGTCTCCTGGCTCTTACTAGAACCACAGATTTGCAAGAGATATTTAGGGCACAAATTCAACCAAGTACCCCGGCCGCCATGCAGCAGGCGGCGATCAAGGGACTGGCTACGATTGCTGGGACGGAGAATGCGGCTTTCTTATTGGAAGTATGGGATCAATTGACCCCGGCAGTCCGAGCCACCGTGGTGAGTTCCTTTAGACGTTATCCAAAACGGATGCATTTGTTTCTAACGGCGGTTGAAGAAGGCCAGATAGCAGCTCAGGGTGTTGGTCCTAAGCAGGTTTTCGAGATTCTCAAGAATGATGATAAATCTGTTCGTCGTCGAGCCACCGAATTGTTTCAGCCGCAGGAAGGCGAACGGGAAGCCGTCCTAGCAAAATATAAACCGTCCTTGGATAATGTTGGAGATTTTGCCCAGGGCAAAGTAGTGTTCCAAGCTGAATGTTCGAACTGCCACCAATTGGGCGGAGTAGATGGTTATCCACTTGGGCCAGATCTAGCAAGTATCCGGAACCGTACCAAAGCATCTATCCTGCATGATATTTTAATCCCCAATGCAGCGATTGCTGATGGTTATGATGTGTGGACGGTAACGACCAAGGAAGCGGCTGAGCACAGTGGGATTATTGCCAAAGAATCACCTTCCTCCATTACTTTACGATTCTTGGAAGTTGAAGATCAAGTGATTAGCAGGGAGAATATTGCTACTATTAGTTCGGCCCCGACTTCACTAATGACTACAGGCCTAGAACAAAACATCGATCTCCAAGCTATGGCAGACCTACTGGCCTTTCTGAAGAACCAACGAAAGGGTAATGAATCAGACTAGATTCTGTAGCTTAGGCTTCAAATTTTCCTCAAATTCATTACCTACCTTAGCTCCATGAAGATTTTGATCATAGAAGATGAAAAAGATCTAATGGACAACATTCTGGCCTATTTATCAGCCGGAGATTTTGTTTGTGAATCTGCTTCATCCAAAGCAGAAGCCTTGGATAAGTTGTCAGGCTTCAACTATGATGTGGTCATTCTGGATATCATGCTTCCAGATGGCAATGGCTTACAGATTCTGAGCCATATTCGGAATGAGAACCCAGATACCGGGGTTTTGATCGTCTCCGCAAAGAATGCCTTGGACGATCGCCTGCGAGGATTGGACTTGGGGGCGGATGACTACCTGACTAAGCCATTTCACCTGTCAGAACTTAATGCCAGAATCAGAGCCATATTTAGGCGCCGAAAATTACAAGGACAAACCGTTCTTCAATTTAATGAGATCGCCATACATACTAACAATCATGAAGTACTAGTTCATGATGCTTCTTTGGAGCTGACTTTAAAGGAATACGAATTACTGTTGTTTTTTGTCACCAACAAGAATCGAGTCTTGACAAAGCAAGCTATCGCTGAGCACTTATGGGGAGACAATGTGGATTACTTACAGAACTTTGATTTTGTGTATCAACACATTAAGAATTTACGAAAAAAGATTATGGCCAACGATGGAAGGGATTACATAAAGACCATTTACGGACTAGGATATAAATTCACGGACAAATAAACGAGACCTGAATTACAACCTATGCGATTACTCACCAAGACTACACTTTGGTATCTCGTTTTTGCGCTGATTATGTTTACGATCGGCGGGCTTATCGCAATGTCCATGGTACGGACAGTGGTAAACCGAGAGACTGATTATGAGTTGCAGCAAACGCTCCGAGAAATTCGTAATGCCGCTGCCTTTGAAAATGGCTTAGACATTTACAATGAAAGAAATAGTGTCAGTATAAGAGCATTTCCGAAAGGACATATTATCCGACCCGACACAATATTAAAAGACACTTTTATCTACCTCAAACGAACGGACAGGGTAGAGGGCTTCCGTAAATTGATCACCAACACTCAATTAGAAGATCAATTTTATCACATTGAGATCTCCGAAATCATTATCGAGGAAGGAGATATCATTTCGGTGGTAAGCTGGATTATCATTCGACTGTTTCTTTTCTTAACAGCAGCGCTCCTAATTGGCAATTTTCTGATCTCTAAGAATCTTTTCAGACCCTTTGAGCATTTGCTGAAATCTTTGGATAGGTTTCGTATTAAGACCAACGAGCCGCTATCGACCATGAGCACAAAAACGCAGGAATTTAAGCGACTCAACCAGTTTGCCGAGGAAATGACGAATAAGGCGCGCCTGGATTATCAAAACCTCAAAGAGTTTTCTGAGAATGCCTCTCACGAGATGCAAACGCCAATTGCCATTGCACAAGGGAAACTAGAGCTCCTGTTAGAAAGTCCAGACTTAGACGAAGAGCAATTATCCCTAGTACATACGACTCAGCAGTCTATCAATAAGATTTCTCGCCTTGGCCAAGCTTTGACGCTCTTGACCAAGATTGATAACGAAGAATTTAGTGGCAAGGAAAGTATTGATTTCAGTAAAATCATTGCCTCAAATGTGCAGAACTTCAGGGAGCTAGCCGAGATGCAAGGTATTACGCTAGAAGATCAACTCGACAAGGGTGTACAGATAAAGATAGACCCAGTCTTGGCCGATATTTTGGTGACGAACTTATTAAAAAATTCCTTACAACATAATGTGCCTGGAGGTTGGGTCAAAGTTCACCTTACGGGAGACTATCTCGAAGTGAAGAATTCAGGTGAGCCACCGAAACTACCAACAGAGCAACTTTTTCAGCGTTTCAAAAAGAATAACCAAAGCAAAGGGACCTTGGGCTTAGGCCTAGCTATCGTAAAAAGAATTTGTGAGGTTAATGGTTGTGAAGTGGAATATGCTTATGCCAGCGAGGAGCATGCCCTCAGGGTTACTTTTTCACATTAATGTGATCGTAAGGGCAATGCCGACAAGCATTGCCACAACATTCACCCCGTTTGAGATGGAACCAACTGCTTAGTACCATTAGGCCGTTATCCATATAGTAGTCGATCCCATCTATCAATTTGGAGGTTTGGTACTGAGCGGCTTGATTGACGATCAATCCTTTTCTCACAGCCTCCACATATGCAGCAATCTCCGCTTTGATCTCGGTTTTCAAACAATCCTGACATAGGCAGCTTTTGCCGGCTTCTGGCGGAAGAATAGGGGGTAATGCGCTACACCAACATGGGCTGGCTTGGTCTGAACCACAGCTGAAAGAACTCCCGCAATTTGAACAAGCCATTTCCATTATAGGAAAGAACAGCCTAGTACTTCTTTAAGTTTAGTTTCCCTGTCAAGTCAGCGACCGATCTAGATGGACATAGCCACCATCTACGATCATGAATTGTCCGGTAGTATGTCCTGATCTTGGTGATAGGAGGAACACACACATATCTGCGATTTCTTCCGCAGTAGTCATGCGTTTCCCTAGTGGAATATTGGCCACAATTTCCGCCTCCTTCGCGGCCGGGTCCTCGAATGAACTATCCAGCCATTTCCGGTACAATGGCGTCATCACCTCTGCGGGAAGAATAGCGTTTACCCTGATCGAGTCTGGAAGTAATGCGGCTGCCCATTCTCTAGTCAAAGCGAGTTGGGCTCCTTTTGCGGCGGCATATCCTGAAGTCTGGCCTTGCCCAGTCATGGCCACCTTGGAGCTGACATTGACAATGGCTCCCTTAGATGCTTTTAGATAGGGTAGAGCATAGTGAACGAGATCGAAGTAATGGAAGAGATTGAGTTTTATCGAAGCTCGGAATGCTTCGGGACCTTTTTCCAAACTCGCGCCGTCATTCACACCAGCATTGTTCACAATCCCATCAATTTGATCAAATTCGGCGACGGTCTCTTGAATTACTCTTTCACAAGCAGCTAGGTCTTGTAGGTCCCCGATCACAGTATGGACTTGAGCACCTGCTTCTCGGAGTTCTTTAGCCAAAGCCTCGGTAGCGTCTTTGGAACGAGTAGCGATGACCAGTTTTCCCCCCTCCCTGACGATTTGTCGACTGATGGCTTCCCCAATACCTTTGGAGCCGCCGGTAACAATGTATACTTTATCTTTTAGTTGTAAATCCATTTTGTTGCTTTAGAGTTGATAAAAGTGTGTGGCATTTCCAGCCCATATGGCTGCTTGATCTTCTTCGCTGAAGTCTTGGAGATAGGACTCTAGAATGTTCTTAATGCTAGGGTAGGCCCCACCCAATAGACATACGGGCCAGTCAGAGCCGAACATGAGACGTTCTGCGGAAAAGCTCTTACTGACGACTTCCAAATAAGGAACAAAATCTGCCTTTTTCCAATTGCCCCAGTCGGCCTCCGTTACCATTCCTGATACCTTGCACATCACATTTGGGAAGCTAGCTATGGTTTCCATATGGGCTGCCCATTCCTTGATCTTGCCTGCTTTAATGTATGGCTTAGCGATATGGTCAACCACAAAGCGTTGATCAGGGAAATTCCGTACGGTCTCTATCGCCGCTGGGAGCTGATTTGGGAAGATTAGGATGTCATAGGTGTAATTATGGGCATGCAATTGTGCGATTCCGCTTTGGAAATCTTCGCGTAGCATAAAGTTGGGATCCGGTTCACTTTGTACGACATGTCGAAATCCCTTCAATTTGGGAAACTCACTAAAATGCAATAGGCGTTCGGCCAGATTCGGAGCCCGCAGATCTACCCATCCAACTACTCCCTTTATAAAAGCATTTTCCTCGGCAAGCTGAAGGAGGAAATTCGTTTCAGCTTCAGATTGATCGGCTTGTACCGCTACGCAGCCGTCCACGCCAGCTGCTTCGTAAATTTTCAGCAAGTCTGGCGGCAGAAAATCCCTTTTGAGAATCGCCATTTCATCATTGATCCATTCATGGCGTACGGGGTCATAATTCCAAAAATGCTGATGTGAGTCAATAATCATTTGCACAGGTTTTTAGGTGTTGGCGTATGATTTGATCAAGGGCAAGCTGGCAATCACTCCTTCTTGCTGAATGGCTTGTACAAATTGCAGCATCAAGTCCGCAAAGCCTTCAATCTGATTTAGATCTTGCCCCCAATATTCTTCCTTGGCCAAGAATTTTTCTATCACTGCTCGGTAATCATCACTCTCTTCCCAAAGCAATCGGCAAAATGACAGTACCTCAGGAGCATCACGCAATGGTATTGAGTTTCCATCCCATTCGCCTTTATACATAAGTAATAAGGAGCTCAGAGCGAAAGTTATTCGAGGAGGACAGCTACCCTTTAGCTCGTAGTACTGCAGCAAACTTGGCAATAGCCTAGCCTTAAACTTACTAATGGAATTCAAGGAAATATCAAGTAGCTTATGAAATAGGAAGGGATTGCGAAAGCGATCCATCGTCTTAGCAGTAAAATCCTCTAAGTCTGTGCGGGCGAAGGCCAAGGTAGGCCAAACTTCTTCCTGCAATAACTCCTCAATGAATGTTCCCAATTCAGGATGATCGATAGCTTCTTTGACACTGACGATGCCGGCTAGATGCCCTGTTGGAACCATGGAGGTGTGAGCGCCGTTTAAGATTTTCACCTTTTGCTCTCGGTACTTGGTGAGATCATCTACCCACTTGACATTGAGGTTTATATCATGGAAGGGGAGTGCTTCAGCGAGAGTGGATGGCCCTTCAATTATCCAGCTGTGGTAGGGTTCTCCAACGGCGATGAGTTGGTCAGCAGCGCCCAGTTTCTGATGGAATTCCTCCTCCTTTTGACTAGGATATCCGGTGACAATTCTATCGACCAAGGTGTTGCAGAAGATGCAATGGTCGATCACCCAACTCTTGAATGCTGGTGCTAACTGCCAGAGATCAATATATCGTTGAATACAAGCCCTTAAGCTCGAGCCATTGTCCGCAGACAATTCACAAGGTAGAAATACCACGCCTGCTGATGCCTCGCCTTGGAAATAATCAAAGCGCTCCTTCAGCCATAAACACATCTTTGCCGGAAAACTACTCGGTGGAGCGTCAGTCACCTGGTCGTGATCTAGAAAAGAAATTCCAGATTCGGTGGTGTTCGAAATGATATATTTAAGGTCTGCAATCTGTGCCGATCCCAAAAAAGTGTTCCATTCATCATAGACATGGACAATTTCGGTGACGGTAGAAATTAAATAGGATTCGTCAATTACTTGTCCCTCTTGTAATCCATTTAGGACCACATGATAGAGCCCATCTTGTGCTCTTAAAGCGGAGTAATCGCGTCCTGGGGTAGGCTTTACAATCATCATCCCACCCTCAAAAGAGGTTTCTTGATTCAGCCGATCAATCATCCAGCCCGCAAAGGCTCGGATAAAATTACCACCTCCGAATAGCATGAATTTTGTAGAGGACGGCAGGGGAGGACTAGTACTTGTTCTTTTTAAGGTTTGTGGCATTGGTGTTGGTTTTTCTATAAGTCAAGAGCGTTATCCTATGTTTTATAGGGAAATTCCCCGCTTCCAGGGAATGAAATCATCTTGTTTTAGGCGCACGGCGGCGGGGATTTGCCGTCCACTGGCTACCTCTATGAGATAATCTAGTAATTCCTCTCCTTTAGATTCGATACTATCCTCGCCGGAAATGATGGTTCCTGCATTAATGTCGATAATATCTCCCATCCTTCGATGTAGGTCATTATTAGTTGACATCTTGACAACGGGAGTGACCGGGTTGCCGGTAGGCGTGCCTAAACCAGTAGTGAAAACGATGAGATTTGCTCCTGAGGCAGCTAAGCCAGTGGTGCTTTCTACATCGTTTCCAGGTGTACATAGGAGATGAAGCCCGGGCTTGACGGCAGGTTCTGTATAGTCCAGTACATCCCGAACCGGAGAGGTCCCGCCTTTTTTAGCGGCTCCTGCTGACTTTATGGCATCCGTTATTAGACCATCGCGAATATTTCCTGGAGAAGGATTGTAATCAAAGCCAGAGCCGACGGCTTCCGCTCTTTCGCTATAGGTTCGCATGATGTTTACAAACTTGTCCGCAATCTCTTGCGTTTCACAACGATTGATCAACTCCTGTTCTACCCCATTCAGCTCTGGAAATTCAGCGAGAATACTGCTACCGCCAAGGGCTACCAGAAGATCGGAAGTGTGTCCCAATGCTGGATTAGCACTGATTCCAGAGAAGCCGTCTGATCCTCCACATTCAAGCCCTAAAACCAACTTGCTCAAGGGGGCAGGTTCACGTTTCAACTGATTGGCTTCCATTAGGCCAATAAAGGTGGATTTGACGGCATCCTCGATAAATTCACGTTCACTTTTTGAGCTTTGCTGCTCCAACATGACCAAGGGCTTGTCAAAACCTGGGTCTCGTTGTTGAATAGCTGTCTTCAAGTAGCTGTCTTCGGCATTTTGGCAGCCGAGACTGAGGATAGTTGCCCCTGCTACATTGGGATGCGTAATGTAGCCCGCCAATAAATGACAAAGTGCTTCGGAATCCTCTCGAGTACCGCCACACCCTCCTTGATGCGTCAGGAATTTTATTCCATCTACATTGGGGAAAGGGCGGTTCTGTAATCGCTCTTCTGGCGTCTGTATAATGGGAGTAGCTTGTATTTCCTCTATGGTTGCCCCAGCCTGGTATTTACTAACTAAAGAGGGCACATCCACCGTAAATAGCCGTTCGGTACGATAGCCCAAGGCCTCCGAAAGCGCAGCCTCTAAGACCTTGATGTTTCGGTTTTCACAAAACACGAGCGGGGCTACAATCCAGTAGTTGGCTGTGCCAACCGTTCCATTCTTGCGGTGGTAACCAAGAAAGTGGCGATCTTGCCATCTGCTCACATTGGGTACCTTCCAATCCAACTTAGCTACCCTTTGTTCATAAGAACGTGTAGCATGGGTTAGATTTTCTGTGCTAATTAGGCCTCCAGAGGGTATGGCTTTGGTGGTTTTGCCCACCAATACACCATACATAATCACTTGCCCGCCTTCTTCGAGGGTTTCGATGGTAAATTTGTGTTTAGCTGGGATATCTTCCTGAAGCTCGATCCACTTGTCATTCCACTCCACTTGGCTTCCCTGGCTTAAATCTTGTCGAGCTACCAGTACATTGTCCTGCTCATGTAGCTGGAGAAAGGGTGGTAAATTTGTCATGAGGCTCTTAGTCTTTGAATCAAATCAATAGCTGAACGAGTTTTTTCTTCTATTAATGCAAAATCCTTTGTGGCGAGGGCTTCCTTGGTAATTAGCTTAGAGCCCATTCCAACACAGGTTACTCCGGCATCGATCCAAGCTTTTAGGTTCTCTTCCGTGGGTGATACTCCACCGGTCGGCATAATGCTGGTCCAAGGGTGTGGCCCCTTGATGGCTTTCACAAAACTAGGTCCGTAGGTGCCTCCAGGAAAAACCTTCACGATTTCGCAGCCTAACTCCTCGGCTTTGGCTATTTCTGTGAGGGTTCCACAACCAGGAGACCAAAGGACTTTTCTCCGGTTGCACACCAAGGCAATATCTTCTCTAAAAACCGGTGTGACGATCAGGTTCGCGCCCAATTGCAGGTACAATGACGCCGTAGCGGCATCTGCTACCGAACCTACTCCCATGATCAAACCAGGCAATTCTTTCAATGCAAATTTGTTGAGCTCGGCAAATACCTCATGGGCAAAGTCACCCCGATTAGTAAATTCTAATATTCTTGCTCCACCTCTATAACAGGCCGCAATTACTTGTTTCCCGAGTTCAATATCCGGGTGGTAGAAAAGAGGGACTAAGCCGGTCCTTTCCATGGTTTGAGCTACCTCAATTCTTGTGTACTTAGCCATAATGTAATCGATAATTGTTTTGATGTATTGAAGCAAAAGAGCCCACCAATGAATGATGATTTAGGTTGGCTCTATTACTTGTTAGTAGTGTCTCTTTTTCTGCTTGATGAAGACCGTACGATTAGGTCTGCAGGTAATACTATTTTTTCTGGGGTAATTTTCTTTCCCTTCGCATGGCATTGTTCAAGCAGTAGTCTGGCGGCCCATTCTCCCATTTGTGATCCATGCTGATCCACTGTGCTTAAACTCGGCTCTACAAATGGGCCAAAACCTTCGTTACTAAAGCCAACAACTGCCACATCTTCCGGCACCCTTCTTTCTCTTTCTGCTAATTCCCGCATAGCTCCTAACGCAGCGTGGTCACTTGCTGCAAATACAGCATCAATTTCTGGATAGCGATCGATCACCTCCTTAATGCATCTAATTCCATCTTGCTGACTCAAGCCACTTTCCAAAATCCATTCTGGACGAACCTGTATTCCATGTTTCTTTAATACATCCTGGTAGCCTTCCGATCTTAGGCGATAGGGAAGAATGTCCCTTGGTCCTGCCAAATGCAAAATATTTCGGCAACCTTCCTCAATCAGATGCTGGGTAGCGCTGACCGCTCCTTGGTAATCATCAATCACCACCGTACTAATATCTGCACGATTTGGAGTCCGATCAAATAGCACTAGAGGCACACCCTTTTCGATAATCTTGTTAAGGTGTTCATAGTTTTTAGTATCGTAAGCAAGAGAGCAAATAAGGCCATCAACCTGTGTATTCAGCAGCGCGTCCACGTTTCGCACCTCCTTCTCCGACAAGTCGTCAGATTGAGTAATGATCGCATTGTAGCCTTCCTGGTTAATGACCGTTTCTATGCCTTTGACGACACTCGCAAAAAAATTGATATCAATAGCAGGGACTATTATTCCGATCAAATAACTCTTGCCCTTCCGCAAAGCGGCTGCCAGATGGTTGGGCTCATATCGCAGCTCAGCAGCCTTCTGCTCAACTGCCTCTATTGTCTTTTTGCTGATGCGTGGATGATGGTTGAGGGCCTTTGAGACAGCCGAAGGAGATAAATTCAGAGCTTTGGCGATATCACTGATTGTCGTTTTTTTATTCTTCAAATTAGGCTATCTTTGGCTATCTGTTCAATCGATTGAACAAAAATATCTTCTTTACTCTTATTATCAAATTTTTGAAGCATTTTCGATGAAATATATTGTCTGCGAGGAACCTGGACAGTTTCTTATTAAAGAAAAGCAAGAGCCTTCTTTGGAAAGGGATCAAGTATTGATTCAGATGAAACGAATTGGTATTTGCGGCACCGACTTGCATGCCTATCAGGGCAATCAACCCTTTTTTCAATATCCGAGAATACTTGGGCATGAACTAGCCGGTGAGGTGGCACAGGTAGGAGCGGGGGTGACTGATTTCAAGCTTGGGGACCGTGTAGGAATTATGCCCTATGTTAGTTGTGGTGTTTGTATTGCTTGCCGGAGAGGGAAACCCAATTGCTGTACCTCTATTCAAGTGTTGGGTGTTCATAGTGATGGTGGTATGCAAGAGAGAATTGTCTTGTCTCAAAATCTTCTTTTGCCAGCTAATCATTTGGAGTGGGAAGAGATTGCAGTTTTGGAACCATTAGCGATTAGTGCACATGCGATCCGCCGTTCTCAAGTTACTTCTGCCGATACGGTAGTGGTGATGGGTTGTGGCCCTATCGGAATCGGAGTAATGGCCTTTGCCCAGTTAGAGGGAGCACGTGTGATAGCTCTAGATGTTCAGGATAGCCGATTAGAGTTCGTAAAGGAAGAGCTTGGCATAAAAGACACTGTCAATGTTTTGAAAGGGGACCCACAGGCCAGAATTGAAGAACTTACAGATGGAGATATGGCACAAATAGTCTATGATGCTACAGGCAATAAAAGAGCTCTTGAAAGCGGGATTAATTATATGTCGCATGGTGGAAAATTTGTACTGGTTGGATTATTTAAGGGGAAGCTTACTTATCACCATCCATCGATCCATGCTAAAGAGACTAGTCTGCTTTGTAGCAGGAATGCCACGAGACAAGATTTTGATTATGTCATGGATAAACTGAATCAAAAGGCTTTTCCGGTAAACTCTTTTGTTACCCATACTGTTCCTTTTCTAGACATGCCCCAACACTTTGAAGACTGGTTGAAACCAGAAACTGGCGTGATCAAAGCAATGTTGGAAATATCCAGCTAGCAGAGATGCTCCTTTGTTATTGTGAAAATATGTTCATACCTTTAACACATGGATTCAAATAATGTAATTCAAGGGGAATTAGTAGAGAAGTTAGAGCGAATTGCCTACATATTGAAAACCGTAGCGCACCCGACTCGTTTAGCCATCATTCACTTGCTTGAGCAGTATCCGAAGCTCTCTGTAAAGGAGATCTGTGAGCGAACGGGAAGTGAACAATCTCTAACTTCGCACCATCTACAAAATATGAGGTTGAAGGGGATACTCAGTGTCAAGCGGGAAGGTAGAAGCATGATGTACTCTCTAAAAGAGAGGGATGTTTCTTTGATCATTGAGTGCTTGGAAAACTGTCAATGTAACATGTAAGAGAAGTCAGCGATAGGTTATGCCTTCGCTATTGTTTAATTCTCTAATGATATAGCAGTCATACCTTAAGTATGATGCACAAATAGCTGAAATAGGCGGAAGCGATCTATTTCAGCTATTTTTATCTACAAGCCTAAATTCATCTAAATTATGGATCTCGAAATAGAAAAAGAGAAATTCGACGCAATCGCAAAAGCTATCCACAGCGCAACAAGTCCGGTTGGAATCGATGCCAAGAAGACGCATGTAATTATACTGGAAAAACTCTTACAGATTGAACAAAGATTGGCCTCGATTGAAGAAAAACTAGCTGAGAAATGAATGCAACTGAATTGGATATTTCACGCCTATTGCAACGCCATTTTCCCGAATTATCTGAGAAAGCATTGCACGAAGAAATGGTGTCGGTTGGGAAACTGTACCATTTCAAAGCTGGACAGGTAATACAAGATTATGGAGGATACATAAAACTTGTCCCACTGCTAATAGAGGGCAGCATCAAGGTGTTGAGAGAAGATGAGGAAGGAAACGAGTTATTGTTGTATTTCTTGGAAGTGGGTCAGACCTGCTCTATGTCCTTCTCATGTTGCATGATGAATAAACAAAGTGATATCCGTACAATTGCAGAAGAGGACGTAAGCATGATTGGAATCCCCATCCAATATGTAGATGAATGGATGCGTAAGTATCAAAGCTGGAAAAACTTTGTGATGCGATCTTACGATCTAAGAATGCGGGATTTGATCAAAACCATCGACAGCATTGCTTTCAAGAAGATGGATCAGAGACTCTTGGAGTACTTAAAACAGAAAGTCCAAGTCAATACCAATCCCATATTATCAACCACTCATCAGGCTATTGCCTACGACCTGAATGCCTCAAGAGAAGCTATTTCACGCCTTCTAAAACAACTCGAGAAACAAGGGAAAGTGAGATTGGGCAGAAACAAGATTGAATTGGTATCCTAAAATAAGCAGCAGAAACTGTCACCATTTTTCCTGAACCATTGTTAGATTTTACTAATCCTGCTAATTCTACTACTGGCTTTAAATAACTGGTCAAAAACTTTTAAGTTTGACGCCCTAAACAAAATGACTCTTTTGGGAGTTGTGCTTACATAATCGTTGACCAAATTTGCTAGTATGAAAAAAGCTTTCCAGCCAGCTAGGCTATCTCAAGCCTTGCTATATTTATTCTTATTGTTTTTGATTCCTGTCTTGGGTGTAGCCCAGCCTCAGGGTCCCAGAGGCCTCAAAGGAGGCAAGGACGGAGATGAAAAGAAGAAAGAGAAACCTAAGACCTTCCAAGATATTATCACAAAGGATGCCGAGACCATGGAAGGCATGCTTCACGTCCATAAGGTAGGTGATAAAAGATACTTTGAGATTCCTGAATCACTCTTCGGCCGAGATATCATGGCCATCACCCGTATGTCGAAAACACCTACCGGGGCTGGCTACGGTGGAGAACAAGCCAATCGCCAGGTATTCAGGTTTGAAAAAGGGCCTAAGAAAAACGTCTTTATTCGAATTGTTAGCTATATCAACGTAGCAGACAGTTTAGAGCCTATTTATCAAGCAGTTCAGAATTCCAATGTAAATCCTATTGCTGCTTCATTCGATATCAAAGCGACACGTAAGGATACCTCTGTTCTAATTGAAGTTGGACCATTCTTTGACAAGCCAAATCAGGCTTTTGATATCTCCACTCGAACAAAGAGTCGCTATAAAATGAAGGCGATTCAAAAAGATCGCTCTTATATAGAAAGTATCAAAGCTTTCCCAATCAATGTAGAAGTTCGCAGTGTTAAAACTTACTCTGTTACGCCTCCGACCCCTCCTCGCCCTGGAGCCACAGGTCGTTCTAGAACGGTAGACTTGGCGGCAGGTGTAGCATCAGGCGCTGTAACCTTTGAGTTGAATACTTCTATGATCTTATTGCCAGAGACCCCTATGCGCAGAAGATTTTTCGACCCTCGTGTCGGTATCTTCTCCAATCGCTACACCTTGTTTGACGGGGAGGATCAAAGAGCGGTAACAGAGACTTTCGCGGTACGCTGGCGTCTAGAAGCTAAAAATGATGCCGATGCCCGTCGTCAGCAAAATGGAGAGCTAATCGAGCCTGCTAAGCCGATTGTCTTTTATATTGATCCTGCCACACCGATGAAATGGAGACCTTACCTAAAGCAAGGGGTCGAAGATTGGCAGGTAGCTTTTGAACAAGCAGGTTGGAAAAATGCGATCCAGGCTAAGGATTGGCCGGAGAATGATCCCAATATGAGTTTGGAGGATGCCAGGTTTTCTGTCATTCGATACTTCGCTTCCAATATTCAAAATGCTTACGGTCCCAATGTACACGATCCACGCTCCGGGGAGATCTTGGAGAGTCACATCGGATGGTATCATAACGTAATGATGCTCTTGAAGCGATGGTATACCATTCAGGCGGCACCTAATGACCCCAAAGCTCGCCCGAACGTCTATGATGACGAGTTGATGGGACAGTTAATTCGGTTTGTCGCTGCTCACGAAGTAGGACATACCATTGGCCTTCGACACAATTTTGGATCGAGTAATGCTACTCCCGTGGAAAAGCTTCGTGATCCTGACTTCATGGCCAAACACGGACACACATCTTCTATTATGGATTACGCTCGTTTCAACTATGTAGCACAGCCAGAAGATGGGGTGAAGAGTCTTTTCCCTAGAGTAGGAGATTACGATAAATGGGCAATCGAATGGAATTACAAGCCGATCTATAATTCAAAAGATGAATACGAAGACCGCAAAATCCTTAACAAATGGTATAAAGAAAAAGCGGCTGGTAATAATAGGCTTTGGTTCATTACGGAAACCAGTTCCTATGATCCACGAGCACAGTCTGAGGACATAGGTGACAATTCCATGAAAGCATCTGAATATGGTATAAAGAATTTGCAGCGAATCATTCCTAACATCCTAGACTGGACCGAGGAGGAAGCTAAGACCTTCGATATGGCCAGAGAGACTTATGATGGAGTAGTTGGACAATACCGCCGTTATATTGGTCATGTTACCAAATGGGTAGGAGGGGTGTTTGAAACGCCGAAAACGTATGACCAAGAGCAGGTGGTTTATGAACCTGCTCCGAAAGACATGCAAAAGAGTGCGATCAACTTCTTGAATCGTCACCTTTTCAGTACGCCTACCTGGATGTTAGATCCAAATATCTTGAATAAGCTTCGCCCTGACCAAGGGGTTGCTGCAGTAGCTAGACTGCAAGAATCTACCTTGAATAGCTTGATGTCCGTCTCAAGGCTGCAACGCATTATAGAAACGGAATCTCGCGGAGGTGATGTTTACAGTATGGAAGAGATGTACGACGACTTGTATAAAGGCATCTGGAGTGAATTGAATCGTACGGGTCCGATTACTACTCATCGTCGTAATCTACAGAAAATGTATGTGGAGAAGATGATTAGCATGCTAGAGCCCAAAGCAGGCAGTAGTTTCAGATTCTCGTTTGGCGGTGCTGGGATCACAGGACCATCAATGAATCCTAAGTATACTGACATTGTTTCTATGTCACATGGCACCTTGTTGCGTTTGCATGGAGACTTGAAGAAGGCCTCCAAAAAATATGGCAATAACATCAGTGGTTATCATGTGAAAGATTGCATCCGTAGAATTGAGGATGCTTTAGATATGGATTAATAGAAGCTTGTATCCTACTCAAAGTCCCGCTCCGACTTGCTTAACACAGTAGGAGCGGGATTATTATTTGGAGGCTTTCTCCATTGATTAACTTAAGCAATTAGCTCCTTGATTACTTTCCCACCAAATTGCGATAGTTGTTTATAGCGACCGCCATGTAGATAGGTCAACTTGTTGTCATCCAAACCCAGTAGGTGTAAGAGAGTGACATGTAAATCACTGATCGGATGTACGATTTCCACGGCTTCTTGTCCCAGTTCGTCCGTTGCGCCGATGGTGTGCCCGGCTTTAACCCCACCTCCCGCAAGCCAGATCGCCATGGCATCAGGATTGTGATCCCGGCCGTAGGCAATGCCTCCCTCACGAATGCCGTTATCTGCCGTTCGACCAAACTCTCCCGAACAGACAATTAGCGTTTCTTCTAGTAGTCCTCTGCGTTTCAGATCTGTAATCAGCCCAGCAATCGGTTTGTCAATACTTCTTATTAAATTTCCATGTGCCCTTTCCAAAAAGTCATGGGAATCCCATCCGGATGAATACAGCTGCACAAAGCGCACGCCTTTTTCTACCAGTCTTCTAGCCAATAGGCATTTTCTGCCAAAATCATGCGTGGCAGGCTCGTCTAGCCCATATAAGGCTTTAGTTTTCTCCGTCTCCTTATCCAAAGCTATGATATCTGGTACTTCCATCTGCATGCGGAATGCCAATTCATAATTGGACATCCGAGCTTCCAATTCGTCATTTCCCGGATACTTCTGCTTATGGTTTTTATTGAAGGCTTGAATCAGATCAATTTTTTTTCGCTGGTGATAGCGACTTACCCCTGGAGGAGGTTCTATGTTGAGTATTGGTGTACCGGTGGCACGGAAGGTAGTGCCTTGGAATCGAGCCGGTAAGAACCCATTGGACCAATTAGCGGATCCTCCTTGTGGAAAAGCTAATTCCGGGAGGACCACAAATGCTGGCAGGTTATCATTTAAGGAGCCAAGGCCATAGGCCGTCCAGGCGCCGAAAGCTGGGTCCCCACCGAATTGATTGCCCGTATTTAACTGATACATGGCGGTGGGGTGATTTACAGACTTGGCTTGCCCTCCCCGATAGAAGCAGATTTCATCTGCTACTTTGGTCAGGTGGACAAAAGGACTACTCATATCAGCTCCAGATTCTCCCACTTTTCTGCTCCGGAATGGGCTCTGTACGATATATCGATTACCGGAAGACATGGCGGAGAATTGTTCCCCTTTGCGTTCAAATTTGCTTAGATGATATTTGGCCAATTCTGGTTTTGGGTCGAAAGTGTCGATGTGACTAGGCCCACCTTCTAAGGTGATAAAAATGACCGATTTGGCCTTAGGCATGAACATCGGAGGTTTTGATTCCAGCGGATTTCTTCCTGAAACTCTAGGCTTTACCTTGGATTCACACCCTAGCAGACTACTAAAGGCAATGGCACCGATACCTGCGCCTAAGCCATACATAAATTGTCTGCGTTTCCAATGTTGCTGTTTAGAAGACATAGAGAAATTCATTCGTGTTAAATAAAACCATAGCTAAGTCTGCCAAAGCCCTAGTGGTAGGCCTTACATCTGAGTCTTTTGTATCTGCTTCATAGCCTCTAAAGACATCCAACTCCTCAACATATTCAAAAGACTCGCCCGTCATTTCTTCAAACATCTTACGGGTAACAGTAGTAGGATATTCCTTAGTTGGAGCTGGGTTAGACTGGTGATAGATTTCCATTTCTCGAACATAATTCGCAGCTTCATGCAATTCTTTCGTATCCATGTTGCGGTTCCAGCACAGCTGCGCAGCCAACTGAATTTGGTTCTGCAGCTCATCTCCTCCTTCTTGTTCCAACCGCAATGCTAAGGCGATGGCACGATCCCTCAATTGCGGACTATTCAGGAGGGTAAATACCTGAGGCGTAACCGTAGAAGAGTTTCTTCTTTCGCAAGATACCTCTGTTGCAGGCTGGTTAAAGACGCGTAAAAAGGGATCAGGAAGGTTACGGATCTTTTCCGCATAAATCGTACGCCGATTTCTGGAGGACTGGCGAGGAGAAGGCTGGTAAGCCATGGCAATGGAGCCCATGGTGTGTCTGGGTTGTAGAGCAATCTCTTGATTGATTTCTGGTCGGATTGGGATGCCCCCAACTTCCAGTTTTATCTCCCCACTTGCCATCAGCATAGCATCTCGAATCTCCTCAGCCGTAAGTCTCCTTGGTGTAAAATGGGAAAGTAGTTTATTGTCCGGATCTACCTTGGCCATCAGTTCCCTATTCTGAGCTTGGCTGGCTTGCTGATAGGCTTGACTGGTCATAATAAGCCGGTGCAAAGCCTTTATAGACCACTTCTGCTCGATGAAGTATTGACTTAACCAATCCAATAATTCTGGATGAGAGGGTAGGGTCCCGGTGCCCCCAAAGTTGTTGCTAGTTTCAACCAGACCTTTGCCAAAATGATACTGCCAAACCCGATTGACAATCGATCTTACCACTAGAGGAGAAGCTTCTCCGGTCAACCATTTGGCAAATCCCAACCGCCTCCCGTCAAGGGATTGAGGGATGGGGGTGATCGATTTCTTCGTTGGCACTCCATCCAATGGCTCAGCCATGGCACTTATGACGCTCAAAACTCCAGCGGGGACCTCTTCAAGTGGTGCATAGACAGAGCCTCCATTTAAGACAAAGGTGGCAGGTACCTTGCCTTCTACCGCCTCAGGCATGAAGGTATTGCGGTTACTTCGTACCACTCTATTCGGTCCATTATACACGGAGTAGGCATAAGGCTGGAATCTGAGCTTGGACTTGTGCAAAGTCTGTCGGCGCTTATCGAGCACTTTACGGTAACCTAGATCTTCAAAGGTGAGCCCCACGTAACGTGGAGGTTGCTGGCCATCTGGAAGCTTTCGTCTTGTTCGTTTATCTAAATAGGGTCTGCCTCTATCTTTAAACCATTTTTTTGCACCTTCTTCCTCCTTTGCCCTAATCCCATCTGTTTCTTCTTGGGTCTTTTTAATCCAGGCTGCGATGCGTTCCTGCTCCTCAGCAAGGCCATCCAGGTTTTCTACCGGCAGAAATGCGGCTTGTCGGCTAGCAAACTGGGTGGGTGCAAAGACGGCTTGGATCCGGTAGTAGTCCTTTGTTGGGATCGGGTCGTATTTGTGATCATGGCATTTGGCGCATCCTAGCGGTAAAGATAGGAAGGTTTCTCCGACGATATTAGTCACATCATCCAAGAAGAGCTGACGTGTTTCGGCTGCAATGGACATCCCTGTATGTTCCCAAGGCCCCATTCTCAAAAAGCCCGTGGCGATCAGCAATTCGGGATTGTCTGGATCCAATTCATCTCCGGCTAGCTGTTCTTGGACAAACTGATCATAGGGTTTGTCTTGATTAAAAGAACGAATGACATAATCTCGATATCGCCAGGCATTGGGACGGATGAAATCATTGGAATATCCGTCAGAATCCGCATATCGGACTACATCCAACCAATGTTTGCCCCAATGTTCACCATAGTGTGGACTTTCGAGTAGTCTTTCGATTAAGGCAACATAGGCTCTCTCGTCTTTATTTGATATGAATTTTTCCCATCCTTTTTGATTGGGAGGTAGGCCGGTGAGACCTAAGGAAGCTCGCTTTAGGAGAGTAAGAGGATCCGCTTTTTTAGCAAAACCCAATCCTGCTTTTCTAAGTTGATCGTGTAAGAAAGCATCGATGGGATGTTCATACTTGTTTTTAGGAGGGGTAGGGGAGGTCAATGGATAGAAAGCCCAGAGCTTGTTCCGGCTGTAACGGCGTTGATCCCAGCTTTCGCTTTGTCCGCCGCTGGTTTGAACCTGAATGCGGTCTCCAAAGTTCCAATCCCCCATGGCTAGAATTTCTGCTCTTTCTTGTTCATCCAACCAAATGGCACCTGCTGAAATCCAATTGCGCAACCATTGTATCTCCTCTGTAGTTAATTGCTCATCACGCTTTGGCGGCATAATAGACGTTGGATCTCTGCCTTCCACCAAGTGAATAAGAGGACTTTCCTGAGGTTCTCCAGGTATCACAGCAGCTTTGCCGGATTGCCCGCCCTTAAGGAGTGAAGCCCGATCTATTACTTGTAAACCTCCTTCTACTTCTGCTGCATTATGCCCATGACAACTCATGCACTTTCGTTCCAGCACAGGGTACACTTCATGCACAAACACCTGTTTAGCCAGTAAGGGGTTGTTAGATTCCAAGCTGGAGGTACAGTCAGAAAAAAAGAGAACGGTGGACAGGATCCCCAGTGTTAGCTGAAGTAATCGCATACAGGAGAATACTTGTGTGAAAGTTGGTCAACATTTAATAGGCTTAGTTGTAAGCCTATTAAATGTAAGGTTTTTTTGTCGTAATCCTTGTTTGCCTTAGCGAATCCGCGGCAATTAGGATATGTGTCAAAAGTTGACGTTAAATTCAAACGCAACAAGAGAACCATTCTAGATTTCCCTTGTTGCCCTTGCAGAATTAAATCCTGAATAAGAAACTAATAGAGACACATGAAGAATGTTTTGGTAGTGGGAGCGTCTTCAGGCATTGGGAAGTCCTTGACTCAATTGCTACAAGAAGAAGGGCACAATGTATGGGGGACCTATAAGTCCAATGAGTTGGCAGGCAGTCAATTTCACTATTTAGATGTATTAGAAGAAGATTTGTCTTTAAACTTTTTACCAGAGACTTTGGATGGCTTGGTTTATTGTCCAGGGAGTATAAACCTGAAGCCCTTCGCTCGCCTCAAGCCAAGTGCTTTTGAGGAAGACTATAGACTGCAAGTTATCGGAGCGATCAAAGTTCTGCAGGCTGCCCTTAAGCCCTTGAAGAAGAGTTCGGCCGCATCCGTTGTCTTTTTTTCAACAGTTGCTGTTCAGGCGGGCTTCAACTTTCATGCGCAGGTGGCTGCCTCCAAGGGTGCCATAGAGGGCTTGACTAGGGCACTGGCTGCCGAGTTTGCACCGAGGATCAGGGTGAATTGCATTGCCCCTTCTTTGACAGATACTCCGCTAGCGGGTAAACTATTGAATTCCGAAGAAAAGAAAGCTGCTAACGCTCAACGACACCCGCTGAAGAAGATCGGGACGGCGGAAGATATTGCCGAGATGGCTTCTTTTTTACTATCGGACAAGTCGGCGTGGATTAGTGGGCAAGTTATGCATGTGGATGGAGGCATGTCTAATCTAAAGGTTTAATGTTTATGAACGAATTGAATGAAAGAGACTTGGACCGAATCATAGAGATGGCTTGGGAAGATAGAACCCCCTTTGAAGCAATCAAATTTCAATTCGGCCTACCCGAAAAAGAGGTGATCCGACTAATGAGGAGAACGCTGAAAGGAAGAAGTTTTAGGCTTTGGCGCAAACGTGTCAACAGTGGAGTAAGTCAGAAACACCTCAAGAAAAGATCTTCCGAGATAAACCGTTTCAAATGTTCCCGACAAAGACATATATCGAACAACAAGATTAGTAAACGATAGGCTCAGCATGGAAAGGCAAGCGATCAATGTGGTTTGGCTGAAGAGGGATCTCCGATTACAGGATCATGCGCCCTTATTTAATGCCGAGAAAGCCAGCAGGCCCTATTTGATTGTTTATTGTTTTGAACCCAGTCTGATTCGATATCCCGATACATCCCTGCGACATCTACAGTTTATCTTTCAGTCCTTGCTAGCTCTCAATGAAGAATTGGGCGCTTTTGAACGACGAGTTGACATCTTTTATGCTGAGGCCCTGGAGATGTTCGCTTTTCTTCAAGAGCAATTCTCGATTGATCAAGTATTTAGTCATCGAGAGAGTGGAATCAAGGTAACCTGGGAGCGAGATAAGAAAGTAGCACAATACCTACAAGAGTTGGGGACGGAATGGGTTGAATCC
>ENA-UENT01000288-UENT01000288.1-marine-metagenome-genome-assembly--contig:-NODE-288-length-35449-cov-3.296702_pt1 | contig 35449 bp, 32 predicted proteins | sample MGYA00237879_ERZ529330 | MGnify/ENA primary metagenome ERZ529330 (study PRJEB26372, sample SAMN05368345) | marine metagenome | biome: cultured habitat; feature: ocean water; material: water; isolation... | reverse complement strand
TACCATCTGAATTGGGTGGCGTTGGGCTGCCGGTTCCACCAGTCTCCGATAAATACCAACTGAGATTGTTCCCATTTACTAGAGTGGATAAATCGGGTACAGTTTCACCCGCACAAAGGGTGGGAGAGGACCTGATTTCCGGTGCAGCAATACCATTGCTAATGGTATACCGCAGCTCTACCTTTGGACCTTCACAACCGTTAACCTGATCGCTGACCCAGAGACTATAGGTGCCAGGTGTACTGGTGTCCATCATAGGAGGAGTAGCACTCCCATCGGTAGCGCTTTCGGTAGCATACCAGGTGATCTGAGTTCCGCTTACATAGCTGGCAAGGTTTAATGGCGGTGCGCCGGGGCATATATCTGGAGGGCTGGTCAAGGTTGCTACTGGAATATCTTGTACTAGTGCAGGGACATTTACAGATACGGTATCTCGGCAGACATATTCAGACGTTATAATAACTTCTTGAACGACAGCAGTATTTTGCAGGGTAAAGATGGGATCTAGGCAATTGGTACAGGACAAATGATCAGTGGGAGTCCAATCAATGCCAGCCAAGGATCTGCCATTCTTATGACTGGCCTCTAGTTGGATCTCCGTATCGGTGCATGCCCAACTGTTTGGCAACGCTAAGAAAGCCTCAAATTGGAATTTTGACTTGTGTGCAAAATTGTTTTCATAGTTTAACTCATTTTCTCCACTGGCCGGGAATTCGGAGTTCACCGACATCACATTTCCATCCGGGAGGGGCCAGGTAATGGGGAAAGTTGTTGCCCCAAAATCATTGAAAACCGCCCACACTTGATCCAGTTCGGGCCTAGTCGAAGGCAGAATGGCAACAAAGTTTTCGGAATTATCCTTCCCGTACACGATTTTATCCAGAAAATAGGTACCCAAGATTTTGGGAGCGGGCCCTGCGTTTCTTGGGTCTTCATCATAAAAAGTGACCGGCATACCCATCCGGATGGTATCGAAGCCATCATTGAACATTTCGAAAGCGATCCGGAGACTATCCTCTTTGTAGCAATCTACTCGGTTGATTTTTAATCGGCCATCTATAGTAGGGTCGAGAACAGGCAACAGGAAGGGACCGCATGTGTCCGTACAAGTGGGCCCATTCTTGGCTATCAAGGTAATGTAGTAATCCCCAGGCTCCAAGAAGGTGTGATGAAGGCTGGTATCATTTGAGATAAAGTCTGGCTGGGCAGGTGTCATGCCATCATAGGTCTCATGTCGCACCGTCCACTCGAAATCTGTGGCATTGACCGATCTGTTGGAAAACAGTACTGAATCTAGCATTTTACCCCTAGACTGCTTAGAAGCAATTAACCTTACATTTGGCGTAAATCGGGCATCAATACCGAGGCAGGTAACCCTCACCGTTCGAGAATAGGAAGCAAAGCAACTTGGATCTGCGCTGTTCCATGCCTTTAGATAAACCCGGTATTTACCAGGATCCAGAAAGGTGTGCTGGAGATTCGGCCCATTGCTAATGGGAGTTGTCGAGGGGGTAAAACCCTTTAGCCAAGCTACTGGATAATTAAAGCCAGGATGCCCTAGCGCTTCCACATACCATTCGTATGAATCAATACCGGTACCCAGTGTGGTACTAGTGAAATCTATCGCTACGTTTGGCTCTGGGTAGCGTTCGCTAATGGAATATTCTATGTTGAAATCCGCGTTGCAGGGTTTCAGACAAGCGTCATTGTTGCTAGGCGCTTCAACGGCCAGATTAATTCTTTGGTTATCTATCACGAATAGCATCTTGTCTGCTTGGCCTTGGGTGAATTCATTCGGACAAGAGCTGTAATCCATAAAATTGGAAGTCATGTCTGGTACATCCGTAGTGAAAATGCCATTGCTGTAATTCGATAAAGTATCTGAATCGCAAGTGTTTTGATTACACCCTGCCTGACTATTATCAGGAGGAGTGTCACAGATTCCGTCCCCATCTACTAGGCAATCATCGTTTTTACAGCCACCTGTAAAGGTGTGCGCTAGCGACATGTAATGTCCAATTTCATGAGCCAATAAAGCAGAACCTAATCCGGCAACCACAACCCCGTCAGTCTTGGCTTCTGGCCCTACCACGCCACCTGGTCCCCCAGAATATCCTCCTAGACCATTGTTGCGATCCCACCAAGTGCTCCCTGTATAAGATTGATCTATCTCGGTGTCAAGATGCGCGACCACCCAGACATTTAGGTAGTAGCGTGGATCCCACTGCCCTTGGGTTTTTAACTTAGCATCTTCAAGGTCTACATCCATGTTTTCATAATCACTGCGCCAACGTACAATGCCATTAGTAAGGCCGCCATCAGGCGCTCTCTGTGCTAAACAGAACTCTATCTGAGTGTCCACTCCTCTAGTTCCCCCACTGTAATCATCACCCTGTGGATTTTTATGGGAGTGCGAAAAGGCATTGTTAAGAGAGGCTACCGCCGTTTCGACTTGTTCATTAGTGATGGCTGGATCATATTCTAGAAGATGAAATACAATAGGAATGGTTCGTATGGGAGCCATGGATTTAGTTTGTACTTCATTTTGCCACTTCCTAAATTGTTTGGCCAATTGAGTCCGCTCCTCATGACTGGCATGTTGACCATTGCCGCAAAAGGCGGTACTGCGTGGCCCGAAATAAGTTTCGGTTTGATGCGTTGTCTGTCCTACTAGACAGTAGATACAGCTCAGTAAAAAGGTGAATGTTAAGAAAGACCGCATTAGGGATGATTTTTCTCTGATAAATAGATGTTACTATGATCTAGTTTTCAGCCATTCCTGATAAGCTCGAACGTACCAGGAGGCTTTGGTGATGGGGACTCAGTAGGGCATAGAAAAGGCCATTATGGTCTTGGTTTCTAGCCACAACCAAGCATGCAGGTCGATTGGATATGGATGGTAGTGCTGACTTGGATAGCCCTAGGGCTAACACTGAAGGGGAGGGGCAATACACTTTTGAAGGATACAGCAGCAATAGCTGTCCTTTTATCGTGATTCGGCAAATAGCATTTACTTGATTCTACTACTTGCTTGAAATAGGTATGGCATTGAATATTTAGAAGTGGGGTTGAGCTAAAACTGGAGTGGGTTTGGGTATGAAAACTTGTTGGGATAGTTGATGACTTAGAAACGACTAGGGATGGGTATATTATTGCACGAGTTACACCTTTTTTATAGTAAGGTAGCTGTTTGCAAGAAAGTGGTATCTTACTGCAATCTAGCCTCGACTTTGTGTGGGCTGTGAATACCATACCTACCTAGGAAACTTATGGCATCAGATCGTATAGGAACTATTGTGCTCGGTGCGGGAGCTGCCTCTCGCATGGGAGAACCCAAGCAACTGTTGAAATGGCAAGGGGAAACCCTTGCACAGCGAGCCCTTCGTCAAGCTGAGGGTTTGGACGTAGGGCCGGTCGTGCTGGTATTAGGTGCCTATGCACAGCTGATTGAGTCCCAATTACTCCCTGGAGAATATCGAATAACTTATAATGAAGCCTGGAAAACAGGTATGGGGAGTTCGATAGTTTGTGGTTTGCAAGCACTCTTGGAGGAGGCTCAATTGTTGGATGCTGTATTGATCACTTTAGTGGATCAGCCCCTAATCAATACCGTCGATTTGGAAAAAATTATAGAAATTTTCAAAAAAAATAATACCTCTTTGGTAGCTGCCTTTTATGAGAATACCTTGGGGGTGCCTGCCCTATTTTCTGCTGATTTATTCCCTGAGCTCCTAACTTTGTCTGGTCAAAAAGGAGCCAAAGCAATTATTAATAAGTATAGCGAATCCCTAGCAAAACTGGACCTTCCCGCCGCGAAACTCGATCTCGACACACCTGAAGAGTGGAAAGCCTTCCTCCAACAAAAAAACTTTGGAAACTTTTGAACTAATGAAAGTTTCCCGCGTTTTATGTAAGATTTGAAACTTCAAAGTATACCTACTCAACTACTACGGCAAATGAGAATTTGCAGCTAGTACTACAGCACTAGACTAATAAGATCAAAACAGCAAATGGAGCCGAAACAACAAATTGTCACGAAGGCTAGGGATCTCTTTATGCGCTATGGGATCAAAAGCATCTCGATGGATGACTTGGCAAGAGAGCTGGGGATGTCGAAAAAGACGGTCTATCAATATGTAGAAAATAAAGCGGATCTGATTCAGAAGGTTTTTGAGGATCACTTGGAAGAAGAGAAACAGGTCCTGGCAGAATGTAGATCAGAAGCTAGCAATGCAATTGATGAAATGCTACGAATTGCTCGTCATATGATCCGGGAATTACGGACTTACTCTGTGACGGTTATGTATGACCTTCAGAAGTATTATCGGAGTACTTGGCAACTACTAAGCAATGTACATGAGCAACATTTTTTCCGAGTGATCAAGGATAATCTAGAAAGGGGGCTAGCGGAAGGTGTTTATCGCCAGGATATGAACCCGGATATTGTTGCCCGCTTGTACATTTCGAAATCCTCTTCAGCAGCTGATCAGGAATGCTTTCCTCTAACGGAATATCCGGTAGAGGAATTATTCATTGAACTGATGAATTACCACTTGCACGGGATTGTATCTCAGAAGGGCCGTGAAACGATGGAAGAAGCCCTGAGTGCTTGGGTTGAGGAAACAAAATAAAAATTCGAAAACACTACAATAATGAATTCCATGTTAAGGAAATTACTGCCGATTGTATTAATGGCGTCTCTCTCCCTGACAGCCCAAAGTCAATCAAGCTCTCCGATGAGTTTGGATGATGCCATTAAGTATGCACTAAACCAGAGCAATTCGGTCAAAGATGCTCGCATTAACCTGGTTGACGCCGAGCAACAGATCGTAGAACGGCGCTCAGTTGGACTCCCTCAACTTACGGGGAACTTGAATTATCAACGCTATCTCAAATTACCTATTCAGCCGCTTCCCGCCAACTTTCAGGTTTTTGGGGCTGCCTTCACCGATTTAGCGCCCTTCCTTTCGGAGGAGACGCTGGCTTTATTGAATCAAGGAGGAGGAGAAGGTAATAGCGATGGAGTATCCTTCTTCTTGAGGAATAACTTCAACGCTACCTTGAATCTGGATGCGATGATCTTTGATGGAAGTTACTTTGTTGGACTGCAGGCGGCGAAAGCCTATCGCGCCTACGTGTCACAAGACTTATTGACTAAGGAACGGGAAGTGCGAAACTCGACTATTGATGCTTACTTGCCGGTCCTCGTTTTGCAGGAGAACATGGAGCTGATTGACAAAAACATTGCCAATCTGAAGAAACTTCTTTTTGAGACACAGGAATTGTATAAAGCGGGATTCGCGGAGCAGCTGGACGTAGATCGCTTACAACTCTCTCTGGTTAACTTAGAAACCCAGAAGGAAACATTGCAGCGGCAGAAGAGCCTGGCCCTAAACGGACTCAAGTTTGCGATGCAGTATCCGTTGGAAGAATCCTTAGAAGTAACCGGAGATTTGAATGAGATTATCGCTGAAAATACTTCCGACATCGTCACGGAAGATCTCGTGGTGACAAATCGCCCGGAAATTGGACTGCTAGAGCAAGGGATAAAGTTGAATGAACTCAATGTTCGTCTGCAAAGGACCGGATACCTACCCACCTTACGGGCGTTCGCCGTGGCTCAAGAGTCATTCCAAGGGAATACTTTCTCCGATGGATTTTGGGCACCGACAATTTATGTGGGAGCAAGTCTGAGTATTCCCATCTTCGATGGCTTGTATAAGCAAGCTACCATCCAGCGAGCCAAACTAGATGTCGAGCAGGCCCGATTGCAGAAAGATAACCTACAACGTGGGATCAATTTGGAAATCACCAATGCTCGAACCAGTTATGAGAATGCGACTGAACTTCTAGCTAGTCAGGAGCGCAACATGGAACTTGCACAACGCATCTACGAAACCACTCAAATTAAATATAGAGAAGGAGTAGGCTCTAGTCTCGAGGTATCTCAAGCTGAGCAAAGCCTTTATAGTACGCAAAGCAATTACATTCAAGCGCAATATGACCTCGTGCAGGCCATTATGAATGTAAAGAAGGCGCTAGGTAAGATCTAGACGCTCTTGATGTAATTCTATTTCAACCTTAACTAAGACTATTAAATTCATATCCGATGAGATACCTGTCAAGCATAATTCTAGTAGCCCTTTTAGTTACTGCATGTCAGCCAAGTGGTCCTGAAACGACTGATGAAATCCCACAAGATCTAGCAGGGAAAAAGGCTTTACTCAATACCAAAAGACAAGAACTAAAGGAGTTGAGCGATGTCATTGCTCAGCTGGAAGATCAGATTGCGGAAGAAGATCCGACGGTGAGAAAGCGAACGAAGCTCATTACCACTGTGGCAGCCGAACAAAAGGATTTTAGTCACTTCGTGGAAATCCAAGGCGCCGTCAAATCAGATGATTTAGTGGATGTAACCAGTGAGATGGCTGGCCGAATTATCTCTTTGAAAGCCAAAGAAGGACAGCAGGTTCGTAAAGGCCAGCTGATCGCTGAATTGGACCTTGAGCAACTGAAGAAGCAGATGGCAGAGTTGCAGACTTCTATTGATTTAGCCACTACGGTATACGAACGTCAAAAGAGATTGTGGGATCAGAATATTGGATCAGAAATTCAATACTTGCAAGCGAAGAGTGATAAAGAGAGATTGGAGAAGAGCAAGGAGACCATGGAGTTCCAGTTGACCAAAGGCAAAGTCTATGCACCCATTTCTGGTGTGGTGGAAAGAGAGATCTTGCAGAGTGGAGAAATTGCCTCACCGGGCATGCCAATCCTACAGATCTTAAACACCAGTAAGCTGAAAGTAGTAGCTGATGTTCCAGAAAACTTGCTGCGTAGCGTCAAACTTGGGGAGACCGTGACCATCCAGTTTCCGGCTCTAGACCTAGAACGAACGGCTAGAGTTAGCCGTATCGGTGCTACGATAGATCCAGCCAACAGAACCTTCTCTGTGGAAGTTAATCTAGGATCTGCCACTGGTGGCTTGAAGCCGAACCTGCTAGCGAATATGATGATCGAAGACTATTCTGTAGAGGATGCCGTAGTCATTCCTTTGCATCTAATTCAACAAGAAGTAGGAGGGAAGGACTTTGTTTTTGTTGTCGGCGATGAAGAGGGAGAAAAAGTCGCGAAGAAAGCCTACGTGCAAATGGGGTATACCTATAAAGGAGAAGTTTTGATTGAACAGGGATTAGATGGTAGTGAGCAGTTGATTGCCGAAGGAAACCGAGGACTCACAGAGAATGCCTTGGTCGAATTGCAGGGCGCCTCCAACCCAACTGTATCTAATAATTAATCCTGTTCCACTCGACTAAAGTATTGACCAATGAAAGAAATAAAAGATAAACTGCAGGAGATATATCGGAACTTTTCTCCAACTACTTGGGCGGTGGACAATGGAACCAGCGTGTTCATTCTAACCTTCATGGTACTGCTATTTGGGGTGCAATCCTACAACGATATTCCCAAAGAGCAATATCCAGAGATTGATCTTCCGACGGTATACATCAACACGCCCTATTTCGGTAACTCAGCCACAGATATTGAGAACCTGGTAACGCGTCCGATTGAGAAGGAATTGCAGGGCTTGGAAGGCCTCAAGAATATCCTTTCAACCAGTATCCAGGACTATTCGGTGATTACCGTTGAATTTGAATCTGGGGTAGATATTGACGAGGCGACGGATAAGGTAAAAGACGCGGTAGATATGGCTAAGGCGGATTTGCCCAATGACCTGGATCAAGACCCTTTGGTGATGGAGGTGAATCTTTCCGAACTGCCCATTGTCACCGTAAACGTTTCTGGTGATTACTCCAATGATGAATTGCGTGAATATGCTGAATACCTCCAAGATAAACTCGAAGCGCTAGACCAGGTGAATGACGTGGATATGAAGGGTGACCTGGAGCGTGAGGTGAAAGTGGATGTAGATCTTTTGAAGATGGAGAGCATGGAGGTTAGTTTTTCGGATATTGCACAAGCAATTCAGACGGAAAACTTGACGATGTCCGGTGGAGAGATCGTAGCAGATGATTTTAGAAGGGCCATTCGAGTAAAGGGAGAGTTTCAGAGGGTGAGCGAGCTAGAAAATGTAATTGTAAAAAGTGAGTATCGTCAGCCTGTTTTTTTACGGGATATTGCCAAGGTATCTTTTGGGTATAAGGAGCGTACGTCTATCGCACGTTCCGATGGATTGCCGGTAATTTCCTTGGATATCATAAAGCGAAAGGGCGAGAACCTGCTATCCACAGCAGACCGCATCAAAGAAGTGGTCGATGATGCCGTAGCTACTTTCCCGGAAGACTTGAAAGTAAGCCTGTTTAATGACCTTTCCGTCTATACGCGGAATGAGGTAAACAACCTCGAAAATAGTATTATCTCCGGGGTAATCCTCGTTGTACTCGTGCTCCTATTCTTTTTGGGTTTACGAAATGCAACTTTCGTAGGGCTAGCCATCCCCTTGTCGATGTTGATGGGGATAATGTGGCTAGGTATCTCGGGAGTGACTCTAAATATTGTAGTGTTATTTGCCCTGATTCTAGCCCTTGGATTACTGGTGGATAATGCCATTGTAGTGGTGGAAAATGTGTATCGCTATATGCAGGAAGGTTACGATCCGGTAACTGCGGCTAAACGTGGGGCAGGAGAAGTAGCGGTACCGATCATTGCTTCAACAGCCACAACTTTGGCGGCCTTTATCCCCTTGGCATTTTGGCCAGGGCTAGTGGGCTCTTTCATGAAGTATTTCCCTATTACCCTAATCATCGTGTTGAGTTCTTCTCTCTTCGTGGCACTGGTAATTAACCCGGTGTTTACCCGCACCTTTATGAAGATCGACGAAAGAGAGGAGGATCCTTTAGTACGTAGGCGAAAAAGGAATAACATGTTGATCTTCATCGGTATGATGCTGCTCTTGACGGTGATTGGAATGGTGACCGGTACGATCTGGGTACGTAACCTATTTGGCTTAGTAGCCATACTTTCAGCTTTGAACTTCTTTGTGCTGCGGTCGGCTTCATTTGGCTTCCAGAACAGGGTGCTACCCCTATTGGAGAGTGGTTACAATGCTTTCTTGAACTGGGCACTGCGGATACCAGCCTTAATCTTTGGCGGCACCTTTGGGCTTCTGATTTTTTCCTTGATGCTTTGGTCGAAATACGGACCAGAGATCGAATACTTCGCTGGAGGGCAACCGATCTATGTGAATGCTTTTGTTGAATTACCATTGGGGAAAGATATTGAGGCGACCAATAAGCTTATGCGAGAGTTAGAGGACAAAGTGCAAGAAGTAATTGAGCCTTATGATCAGATCGTGGAAGCGGTACTTTCCCAGATAGGAGAAAATACATCGGATCCCAATACTCCACCAGAGCCCGGTGCTTCTCCGAATAAGGCACGACTAACGGTACAGTTTGTTAAAACGGAGGATCGAGGTGGAATTAACACCTTTACCGTGATGGATGAGATTCGTAACGCCATGCAGGGGTATCCAGGTGTGCAGATTTCCGTGGATAAGAATGCTGATGGCCCTCCTACCGGTAAGCCGATTAACTTGGAGGTGCGTGGAGATGATCTAGATAAACTGCTGACGCTCTCGCAAGAAGTGATGGCTTATATCAATGATCAGAATATTCCCGGAATTGAGGAGTTGAAGTCAGATGTGCAGTTAGGGAAACCAGAATTAATCATCAATGTTGATCGCGAAGCTGCGCGGAGATATGGTGTGTCCACTTTTGCGATTGCGGATGCCTTACGAACTGCTGTTTTCGGACTGGAAGTGAGTCAGTTTAAGCAAGGGGAAGATGAATATCCGATCTACATCCGTTTGGATGAAAATTACCGCTATGATGTCGATTACCTAATGAATCAGAAGATCACCTTCCGCGATATGGCGACGGGGCAGATTGCACAGGTGCCGATTTCTGCTGTGGCAAATATGCAATATACCAGTACCTATTCTGCCGTGAAGCGGAAAGACTTGGAAAGAATGGTGACGATCTATTCTAATGTGGTGGAAGGTTACAATGCGATTAATATCGTAGATGAATTGAGAGGCCTCATGAGCCGCTATGACTTACCAGAAGGGTTTACCTATGAGTTTACTGGAGAACAGGAACAACAAGCTCAAGATCAAGAATACCTTTCCTCGGCCTTCTTGGTGGCCATTTTCTCGATCTTCATTATTCTGGTAACCCAGTTCAATAGTATTATCTCTCCTTTCATCATTATCCTTTCAGTGGTATTCAGTACCATTGGCGTATTTCTAGGCTATGTCTTCTTTGGTGGGACATTCTCCTTGGTGTTCTCCGGGGTGGGAATTATCTCACTGGCTGGGGTAGTGGTGAATAATGCCATTGTACTGATAGATTATATTAATCTACTGGTTCAGCGTCGCCGAGAGTCCTTAGGGATTGACAATATGATGGATCTTCAGCCATCTGATGTAAAGGATGCGATTATCCAGGGTGGTGCGACGCGTCTGCGGCCTGTCTTGTTGACAGCGATTACAACCGTACTTGGTCTGGTGCCATTGGCAATTGGATTCAACTTCAATTTCTTTACGCTTATCTCAGAGTCAGATCCACACATCTTTATTGGAGGTGATAATACTGCATTGTGGGGGCCGATGGCATGGACCGTGATCTATGGGTTGATTTTTGCTACATTCTTGACATTGATTGTAGTACCTTCCATGTACTGGTTAGCGTATCGATTGAAGGCCCTATTTCTTAGAATCTTTACTGGGAAGCGTACTCCAGCGGTTAAACCAACCGTAGGGTAAGGAAGAATATTGGTTGTATTCTCTCTGATTATATGGGAGAAATACATTAGGAAATAAATTTATAGGATAGCTTAGAAAGGCTGGGCAATTTTGTCCAGCTTTTTTTAATTTTTTTTTAGAATTTATGGAAAGTGTAAGTTGTTGGTTATTAGTGGATTAGCTTTTTTTAAGTGAAAGTAACTACTTTGGTGGGCTGTGACGAAAAGAGGCGGGAATTAATTGTTTTTAGAGTGGCTACTTCTGATAATCAACTATTTGTGTAAGCATGTACTACTGGGAGTGGGTTTTGCTGTGTCACAAATTTGATTTTTTTAGTCAAAAGCAAAGCGTGATATTCTGTTACTTTGAGATCTCAAAGCAGGGAAATTCAAAATACCTGAACCCAATACAATCATTTATTAGCCTTTCTTGGTCTCACAAATTGACATTTTGTATCTCGAAATAAAGAACTAATTGGGTGAGTGTTTGTTCATAGTTTTTGTTTTTATTCTCCTAGAAAGTCCCGGAATCTGAGGCGAGATCCGAAAGACTGTCCCTAGTAGCCCATCTGCAAGGACTTTTTTAAAAGAAGTGTCTTGCAATACGATTCAGTTGCATTTTCTCCACCTACTCAGCTTGTACCTGTATTCAATATCCGGTCGAGACTAAACCAAAAATTTGATTTACTCAGGGTCTCGGATACGATCCAACTCAGCTGAAAGGAAAATTAGGCTATTCCCCGCGCTAAAATCAATCTATAAAATGTGTGATAAATCAACTCAGGGACCTGATCAGGAAAGTTATGTCCGACACAGGGATAACTACCTAGTAGCTATACATTCCTATGCTCGAAATATATAAAAACTTAGCTTAACAATGCGAAAACCAACAATAATTTTGAAAGAAATTTATTCGAGTGCAGAATCGAATCTATAGAGTTGATATTTTTCGATGGTATGGATAATCTGATTGGCAATATTTTTCTGCCCTGCAAAGTTGATTTTCTCTAAGGCCTTTGCCCAACCTTTATAGTTTTCTTCACCAATTTGCTGGAGGGAATTGTTGGAACCCGTGGTCAAGAAGAGTGAATGATCTCGGAAACTCGTCCAGGCATTTTCATAATCTCGAAAACACTGTCCTTCATGTTCAATGGTCCCCCCAATCCAGTCCTTAGTACACAAGAGCCCAAAATTGTTGTTATTGCTTTGTGCCATTGGGTGTTGACCTGCTTGACTTTGCAGCAAGGCATTGGCTAGGGTAATAGAGGCGGGTATTTTAAACTTAATTTGCTCATTTTCAGCTACATGGGCAAATCGCTTGATGTATTTCTTGACAAGCTCGATATCGATCCGCTTTAGCTGATTTTCAAGGGTATTGCTACTGGAGCCCAGGTGAGCAAAAGGGGAGATGTCAAAAGACTCTTCTATTGGTGGATGCTCCAAGCTAAGATCTTCCACCCCAACTTTATCAGTAAAGGTTTCTCTCTTCTCAGGTTTTTCGGCTTTCGGCAGATACCGGCGCTGTTCTTCTACGGGAATCTCTTGTTCAACCGGGGCCTTTAGATTTATTTGAAAGCTGAAGTCTTTCTTCAATACCAAGAACAACAATAAAATGCCTAAACTAATCTTGAACCAGTTTTTTCTTAGATAGATGATAACTTGTTGTGTGGGTATTGGAAAGCTTTGCATGGCATAAATTTGTTTTAAAAGTTTATTTATTTACAAATATAAAACAAAAAGTTTGTTTTTCAAACATGAAATTGTCCGCGATAAGATTTATCTTACCTACCAGATAACAACCAAATGAAGCAACACCTATGCCTGAAAGTAAATACGTGTATTACGATTTCACGCTAAGCCTCTGTTCTACCTGCCTAAAAAGAGTAGAGGCTAAAATCGTCTTTGAGGATGACAAGGTCTATATGCTAAAACGGTGCCCAGAACATGGCCGTGAAAAGGTCTTGATCGCCACCGATGTAGAATACTACAAGAATATTAGAAACTACAACAAACCCTCAGAGTATCCTTTACGTTTCAATACTAAAACTCATCATGGATGCCCTTATGACTGTGGCCTCTGTACGGACCACGAACAGCATTCCTGTCTCACTTTGATCGAGGTGACGGACCGCTGCAATTTAAGCTGCCCGACCTGTTATGCGTCCTCCTCACCAACGCATGGACGCCACCGTACTTTAGCTGAAATCGAGGAAATGCTGGATATCATTGTGCGAAATGAGGGAGAGCCTGATGTCGTCCAGATTAGCGGCGGTGAGCCCACCGTTCATCCGCAATTTTTTGAGATTCTGGATTTGGCAAAAGCTCGTCCGATTAGGCATCTGATGGTTAACACCAATGGGATCAGGATAGCTAAAGATATCGGTTTTGTAGAACGCTTAGCCAGCTATATGCCCGATTTTGAGATTTACCTGCAATTTGATTCCTTTAAACCCGAAGCGTTGGAAAGCCTCCGGGGAGAAAATCTGTTGGATACTCGCTTGAAGGCCTTGGAACATCTAAATAAGTATAATTTATCCACCACCTTAGTGGTCACCTTGCAGAAGGGACTGAATGACGATGAGATTGGTAAGATTATTGATTTTGCCTTACAACAGCCTTGCGTTCGGGGAGTAACCTTCCAACCTACCCAGATTGCTGGCCGCGTGGATAACTTTGATCCACGGACAGACCGCTTAACCCCAACAGAGGTACGGACCGCAATCTTGGAACAAACAGGAATATTTTCATCCAATGACTTACTTCCTGTACCCTGTAATCCAGACGCCTTAACTATGGCTTATGCCCTGAAGATCGATGGACAAGTACATCCTTTAACTAGATACCTGGACCCAGATCAGCTGCTGAATAATTCTCGAAATACCATCGTATACGAACAAGATCAGGGACTACATGAACAAGTACTGAAGGTTTTCAGTACGGCCCATTCTGTCGACGCTATTGAGGGAGATATGTATGAGTTGATGTGTTGTTTACCACATGTGAAAGCTCCTGGATTAGCTTATAACAATCTGTTTAGGATCATCATCATGAATTTCATGGATGCCTATAACTTCGATGTGAGAGCGATCAAGAAAAGTTGTGTGCACATTGTTCATAAAGATGGTCGCATTATCCCATTTGAGACGATGAATTTGTTTTATCGAGAGGCGGAACAAGAGGCCTACATGCAAACCCTAGTCGGACATCCGATATAAACCACTTATCATGAAAGGAACAGGACGAATCATTGGCATCAATTTAATTATTCTCGCCATCTACGCCATTATCTCTGCAGCGATAGCTTCTCAAGATAAAAGTGGGTATGCAGGAGTAGGATATGGACTGTTTATGATGACCTTATTGGCTATCCATGTGGGGATCCTACTTATTTTGAGCATTGTTTTCTTTGTTCGGAAAGATAGGGAGAAAGGAAAGACCTATTTGATAAGTCTTTTTGTCATATTGCTCGTTGGATTCTCCGCCTGCCTGGGTGGAATGGAAGCCATATAGGTATCCAGTAAGTGCCACTTACTAGTACGGAATGCAAGTACAATTAGTAGAACTAGGTATGGCTTTTGATCAACGGATAAGCGGATAGTTCTAGATTAATTGGAAAAAAAATGCGACTCGTACAATTTTTCACGCTACTAACACATTATTGATAGTAGACATTTATCCTTTCCCAAGACATATCTTCAATTCTACAGTATTTCTCAGGCAACTATGACTTGTGCAGCCTTCTAATAGGCTTAGCATGAACGTTGATTTGAACTGCAAAATTCTAATCCATATACTCCCAGTTAACTGCTCTTTTGTAGAGCAAGAGATATTCCCCGGTTATTTGATCGTCACGATATTCCATTATTCACCGATAAATAACCATCCCTATGTTTCGATTTTTTGCACTTGTATTGTTTTTGTCCTGTAGCCATCTTCTATCCGCTCAAAAGAGCTCCGAGCTTGGAATTCTAGCTGGGATGTCTGCCTACCAGGGTGATCTTTCACCAAGCCCTTTCGCCGCAAGCGATTTAGGAATTGTTGCGGGTATTTCTTACCGACAATTCTTCCATCCACGATATGCCTTTAAGATTGCTGGTGCCTTCACGCAGATCAGCGGGAGTGATACACCCTATGCCGCTAGGGAAGGCCGTGGGCTACAAATGGATGGGAATCTGATGGAGTTCACTGTAAATGCCGAATGGCATATCCTAGGATCTAGTCGATTCAATAATGTTGGTGCATTCTCCCGGCAATTTTCCCCATTTGTATCAATTGGTATGGGCGTGGCCAGGGCGAATGCTGAAGTCGGGTATGCTGGCAGCGCCTCCAATATGAAAGAAGAGAACGATGTTTCGACTTTTTTCATCTTGCCGATTAACCTTGGAATACGTTTTGAGATGACCAAGGCCATTACGCTGACCTTAGACGTTGGAACTCGCCCTGTATTCTCTGATTACCTGGATGGAGTCAGTAAAATGGGAGCAGATCATACCAATGATTGGTACACCATGGGGGGCCTAACCTTCCTGTATACCTTTCAAGCGGATGCTGATGGTCACTATTAAGCCATCATAATCGATATTTTTTATCGTCCATGCCAGTAGTGTGATAAAGATCACATAGCGGGGTGACATTCGTCATCCAGCTTCGGCCTCAATCCGTCTAGATTTGTGATATCAATAATCAAAAAGCTCTAGACATGATAAAGGTTGATATGTTTTCTCTTAGCATTGGTGGTGTTGTAATTCGCTTCTTCCTAATGATGGCCGTCATAATTGCCGGTGTCTTTACAGGCATGTATTGGTTAACTATCTTAGGACTACCCATTTTCCTTAGCGCATTAATGGGAGTGAAGGTAATGGCTCCTGCAGCCGCTGAAGCTAAGACTAGCCAAATAAAAGTAAGTGATAATCCGAGCTTGAAGAAAGCAAGCTAATGGCCACCTGGTCACGGTTTATTGTAACAGTTTTTAGGTTTCATGAAAAAGCCGTTCCGAGTTTGTTTCGGGATGGCTTTTGTGTTTCAATATAACTTCATTTTCCCGTCAAATCTTGATATACCAGTTTATAGAGCACTTGAAACGGCATAACCGGGTACCAGTTGGGAGTTTTCTTTGGTTTTTAATCATTTGATTAAAAAATTGAATTAATCATTTGATTAAAATGCAAAATCCCTTACCTTTGTAGCGTGTTAATCAATATTTGACGATGGCAGTAAAGGAAAAGGACACGGAACAGAAGATCAAGGAAGCCGCTAGGAAAATCTTCCAACAAAAAGGTTTTGCTGGGGCAAGAACTAGAGACATTGCAGAAAGTGCGGGGATAAATCTAGCTCTATTGAATTACTACTTCAGGAGTAAGCAGAAGCTGTATGATATCATCATGACAGAAACGATGCAGACCTTTTTTGGGGGAGTGATCAAGATCTTGGATAATCAGGAGACTTCTCTTGAGGAAAAAGTTGAGGCATTCGTGCTGCATTACATTGATTTGCTATCTGAAAATGCAAATATTCCACACTTCATTCTGAACAACGTAAGAGAAGATCCGGAGGGATATCTTGATAAGATAGGTTCCCTACAGCAGGCGAAACACTCCTTCTTCGTACAGCAGTTTTTACAAGCGGCAATGGAGGGTAAAGTCCCACCGATCAATCCCATTCACTTCATTATGAATTTGATAGGATTGGTGGTCTTCCCATTCTTAGCCAAGCCGATGATCGTTGCTACTACAGAAATATCCGATGAAATATACCGTGAAATGATCGAGGAAAGGAAAAGACTGATTCCTCTATGGGTCAATGCGATGCTAAAGGTCAAATAAGGACCTTTTTTTGCTTATGTATTAAACAAATGATTAAATCAAATGAATAGTCTTTTGTCGAATTGTAGAAAATACCATTTACTATTCTTTACGAGTTTCCTTTGCTGGACAGCTTTCGGGCAAGGTAATAGCAGTGCTCTACCCTTAACTTCCATTACCTTACCGGAGTGTTATGAATGGTCAAAGAACAACTACCCACTGGTCGCCCAATTAGACCTCCTGGCTCGATCTACCCAATATAGCTTGAGCAATGCCTCTAAGGGTTCCTTACCTCAAATCAACATCAATGGTCAGGCAACTTATCAGTCGGAGGTGACAGAACTAGCATTGGATATCCCAAATATTGAAATCCCTACCTTAGATAAGGATCAGTACAAAATTTCTGCTGAGGTATACCAGTCACTCACCAATTTCTCCAACATCAGATCTCAAAGGAATCAGATCGATCTGAATGGCAAGCTGGAAATGCAGCAAGTGGAGATCGATTTGTACCAACTTCAAGACCGAGTCAATCAAATCTACTTCTCGATCCTTTTGATGCAAGCTAAAGGTGAGCAACTGGCCTTCATGGAACAGGATATCGATAGCACACTGGCAAGACTGGCGGCGGCAGTGGCCAATGGTACTGCAACTCTAATGGATCAAAAGTTACTAGAAGTGGAGAAGATTAGAGTGTCCCAGCAGATTCAAGAGAATCAATCAAATAAGATTGCTTTTCTGGTCAGGTTAGGGCAGCTCACAGGCAAATCCATTGGAGCTACTACCGTCCTAGTGAAACCGGCAGCTATATCCATAGGAGATTTTTCGCTGAATAGACCTGAGCTCCGCGTATTTGATTTGCAAGAACAGCTTTTGAATGTGCAGGATGCTCAATTGAATAACCGGTACATTCCGGAAGTAGGCCTATTCTTCCAAGGCGGTTATGGCCGCCCTGCACTTAATTTTCTCAGTAACGACTTTACCCCCTACTACATCACTGGACTGAAACTTAGCTGGGGCCTATCCAGCTTGTACAAAACTAGAAATGACCGGCAGCGGCTGTCTATCCAGCGCCAGTTGGTTGATACTCGAAAAGAAACCTTTCTCCTGAATACATCCATGACTCAATCTCAACAGGATTCCGAAATCAATAAATATGCAGATTTGATCGAGGCCGATGAAGCAGCCGTAGCGCTGCGGGAGGAAATTAAGAGTATTGCGGAGGTTCAACTGCTGAACGGATTGATCACGACCATTGACTATATCAAAATCCTAAACGATGCCAATCGAGCGCAACAAGAACTTGAATTGCATGAGACGATGCAGTTACAAGCGCAATACAATCTTAAAACCACAACAGGCAATTAAAAAAGATATCATGAAAAAATATTTCGTTTACAGCGGGCTTCTGCTATCGATTTTGATAACATCAGCCTGCAATCGAGGCGGAAAAGACTATGATGCCTCAGGGAGTTTTGAGGCAATAGAACGAGTAATAAGTGCTGAAGCCACGGGAGTCATTAAGAAACTGGATATCCAGGAGGGGCAAATCATAAACGCTAGTGACACGCTAGGATATATCGACGTGGATAACCTCTTCTTGCAAGCAGAACAGGTGAGAGCCTCTATCGATGCTATCGATGCTAAAACCAATGACCCCGGACCACAGATCACTGTCTTGAATGCTCAACTAAAGACGCAGGAAAGCCAAATGGCTACCCTTGGTCAACAGATACTAAACATCGATAAAGAGATACAACGTTTCCAAAACCTAGTGAAGGCAAATGCAGCCCCACAAAAGCAATTGGATGATCTGATTGCCCAGAAGTTGGTACTACAAAAACAACTTGACGGAGTAGAAACTCAGAAGAGTGTGTTGCAGGCACAGATTTCTTCGGCAAGACAGAATGTAGCGATTCAAAACACAGCAGTATTAAGTGAGGAAGAGCCTAATCGAAAGCGGCTTGCATTGATTGAAAAGCAAATTCGAGATGGACTGATCATCAGCAATTATACTGGTACAATTACGACGCAATTGGCCTATGATGGAGAGTTTATTTCCATCGGGAAACCCCTGTATAAGATTGCCAACCTGCAAGAGATGAACCTAAGGGCCTATATCACGGGTGACCAGTTACCTCAAGTTACCCTAAATCAATCCGTTACGGTTCGGATTGATGACGGAGAAGGCGGATTTACAGAAGGACCAGGTAAGATCGTATGGATCAGTGACAAGGCAGAATTCACGCCGAAAACAATTCAGACAAAGGATGAAAGGGCCAATCTCGTGTATGCCATCAAGATACAAGTAGCCAATGACGGTAAATACAAAATGGGCATGTACGGAGAAATAAAGTTTTGATATTATGATCGATGTAAGTGTTCAAAATCTGTCTAAAACCTATGAGGAAGGGAGCGTCCGGGCCTTAACAGACATTTCCTTTGAGGTCGAAAAAGGCGAACTGTTTGGAATCGTGGGCCCAGATGGTGCCGGAAAGACAACCCTCTTCCGAATACTAGTGACCCTGCTGCTGGCAGATTCAGGTCAGGCCACGGTCAATGGCTCTGATGTGGTCAAGGACTACAAGGATATTCGAAGTAAAGTCGGCTATATGCCAGGCAAATTCTCGCTTTACCAAGATCTCAGTGTAGAAGAAAATCTAAACTTCTTCGCTTCGATCTTTGGTACTACCGTGGAAGAAAATTATCACCTGATAAAGGATATCTATGTGCAGCTGGAACCCTTTAAACGGAGAAGGGCGGGAAACCTATCCGGTGGGATGAAGCAAAAGTTGGCACTATGCTGTGCCCTCATTCATCGCCCGGAGGTGCTGTTTCTCGATGAACCTACTACGGGAGTCGATACAGTTTCGCGCAAGGAGTTTTGGGAAATGTTGAAACGGCTAAAAGCTGAAGGAATCACGATATTGGTATCAACACCCTACATGGATGAAGCCACCCTATGTGAGCGAATAGCCTTGGTACAAGAAGGCCAGATTATGTCGATCGACACGCCTGCTGGAATTATTGCTAGATACCCCGATAAACTATTCGCTATCAAGTCGGATAATATGAGTGGACTTCTGAAGGATCTCAGAAAGCACCCTCAAGTCACCTCCGCTTTTTCCTTTGGAGAATACCATCATATCACTATGCAGGAGGGCTTGAACCCCTTGGAAGGATCATCCCAGTTCCTTGCCTCGATCGTACACGAAAATGTAGAAATGCAGGCTATCTCTCCGACCGTGGAGGATTGTTTTATCCAACTAATGACCAATGATAGACACCAATAATATCGTCATCTCAGCGGAGAAGTTGACCAAACAATTCGGAAATTTTACGGCGGTAGATCAGATTAGTTTTGAAGTCTATCAAGGGGAGATCTTCGGATTCTTGGGAGCGAATGGAGCCGGGAAAACCACGGCCATGCGGATGTTGTGTGGGTTATCAAAACCTTCTGCGGGCGTAGCAACTGTGGCGGGCTACGATGTATACAAAGAGCCTGAGCAAATCAAGCGCAATATCGGCTACATGAGCCAAAAGTTCTCGCTGTACGAAGATCTTACGATCAAAGAAAATATCCACTTCTTTGGAGGTATTTACGGACTCAATGATCAAGCTCTTCGAGAAAAATCTGATAGCCTGATACAACAGTTAGGTTTGGTGGACCATGCCAATACCCTGGTGGGGTCACTGCCCTTAGGGTGGAAGCAAAAGTTAGCTTTTTCCGTGGCCATTATCCATCAACCATCGATTGTCTTTTTAGATGAGCCAACGGGAGGAGTAGATCCAATCACCCGCCGGCAATTTTGGGATTTGATCTACGAGGCAGCCGATATGGGCATCACCATTTTTGTGACCACCCATTACATGGACGAGGCGGAGTATTGTAATCGCATTTCAATGATGGTAGATGGTAAAATAGCCGCCTTGGATAGCCCGACGGCATTGAAGCAAGACTTTGCCGCTGAAACCATGGATGATGTGTTCTTCCAACTGGCCCGCCAAGCCAAAAGAAAATCGGATTAGCCATGAACTGAGCATGAGTCTGTTTGATCACAACCCAATCATTGGGGATGATTAAACAAAATCATGGGAAAGCGCAGCGGTAGCATTTATGCAGAATTATTGCTGCAAGATGCGAGGCAGCGGAAATAATTTAAACATATGAAACAGTTTTTCATATTTGTCAGAAAGGAATTTCTGCATGTATTCCGGGATAACAAAACACTGCTGATGCTTTTCGGCTTGCCGATTGCCCAGATTGTGCTTTTTGGGTTTGCCTTGACCAATGAGATCAAAGACTCTAACATTGTCATTTGTGACTATGCGCAAGACAATGCCTCCCGGCAATTGATCGACAAGATCGCTGCGTCTAATAATTTCATTGTTAAGGAACAGATGATCGATCAGCAGCAGATTGAATCGGTCTTTCAAGAAGGGGATGTCAAATTGGTCATTGTCTTTCCCAATGGCTTTGAGAGAGACCTCTTGCACGATAATCGAGCACAGCTACAAGTAATTGCAGATGCTTCAGACCCCAATACGGCCTCTACGCTGACGGGCTATATTAACTCCATAACCACTGATTTTCAGCAGCACTTGAACCAGATGACTACCATGCAGCCCGTGGTGGCGGCGGAGATACGTATGCTTTATAACCCCGAACTCAAAGGGGCAACCAACTTTGTACCCGGGGTGATGGCCTTGGTTTTGTTGCTAGTTTGCGTTCTAATGACCTCTGTGTCAATCGTTCGCGAGAAGGAAAAAGGTACGATGGAGATTCTATTGGTTTCGCCAATGAATCCTTTAACGGTTATCATAGCTAAGGCTATCCCTTATTTTTTCCTGTCCCTGATCAACCTTACCGTCATTTTGTTGATGAGTGTGTTTCTGCTTGATATGCCGATGAACGGCAGCCTGCTGCTGCTTTATCTGGTTAGTTCGATTCTGATTCTTTGTGCGTTATCGCTGGGGCTATTGATTTCCAATGTAACCGAAACGCAACAAGCGGCCATGTTGATTTCCCTGATGGCCATGTTATTACCTACGGTACTATTCTCTGGGTTTATGTTTCCATTGGAGAATATGCCTGTGGCACTTCAGGTCATCGCCAATGTAGTTCCCTCGAAATGGTACTACATTATTGTTAAAAGCATCATGATTAAAGGAGTAGGATTTCTGAGTATTTGGAAAGAAACCTTGGTGCTTTCTGGGATGACTATTTTTCTATTGTTAGTCAGTTTTCAAAAATTCAAAATCAGACTTCAATGAGGCCGCTGAAATTTTTATTGATTAAAGAATTCAAGCAAATCTTTAGGAACAGAACCCTGTTACCTTTGATATTTGTGATGCCTTTGGTGCAGTTATTGATCATGCCTTTGGCCGCCGACTATGAGGTCAAGAATATCAATATCTCTATCATAGACAACGATCACTCTACCTTTTCTCGGGAGCTCAGTGCCAAGATTTCCGCCTCTCAATATTTCCGTTTGATCAAGAGTGATCAGTCATTCAAGGCTGCCTATGAAAAGATTGAATCTAATGAGGCGGATTTGATCTTGGAGATACCCCAAGATTTCGAAAAGAACATCTTCCGGACAGGGTCACAGCAGGTTTTTATCGCTGTAAATGCAATTAATGGCACTAAAGCCAGTTTGGGAGGTTCCTATCTCAGTTCTATCATCAAGGACTTCAGCGAAAGCATTAGACCAGAAATCAACTTCTCTACTCCGATTTCTGTGCTGAAGCGGATTGAACTCACTGCGATCAATTGGTTTAATCCATATCTAAACTACAAGGTCTTCATGGTTCCTGCCATTTTGGTGATTTTAGTGACCATGGTGGGAGCCTATATGTGTGGACTAAATATTGTTAAGGAGAAAGAGGTCGGAACGATTGAACAGATCAATGTTTCGCCCATCAAAAAGCATCATTACATCTTGGGGAAACTGATCCCGTTCTTGATCATCGGTTTGATTGTATTTAGCATCGGCTTCTTTATCATTTCTTGGGGGGTCTATGGAATCGTGCCACAGGGGAGTTTGTTGCTTTTGTACGGATATTTGGCTCTCTTTCTGGTAGCCATCTTGGGTTTCGGATTATTGATATCCACCTATTCGGAAACACAACAGCAAGCCATGTCCGTTTCCTTCTTCTTTATGATGGTATTTATCTTGATGAGTGGTTTGTTTACTTCTATAGATGCGATGCCAGCTTGGGCGAAGGTCATTGCCTATACTAACCCAGTGACTTACTTCATTGAGGTAATGCGTATGGTGGTCTTGAAAGGGAGCACCTTCCAACACATCACTCAGCATATAGTAATAATGCTAGGTTTTGCCTTGTTATTTAATGTTTGGGCAATCCTGAGCTATCGCAAAACGAGCTAGGAAATATAGGCTTATGGAGATTGGGTTACTAGGCTGCTTTGCCCTAGTTTGGCATAGCCTCCAATTTATCGGCTGCAAGAATAGAAATACTTCCTCCTTCAATCTTGATCAAGCCTTCATTTTTAAAATCTGTTAAGGTACGAATGACGCTTTCTTTGGCAGTCCCGACCATGCTAGCTAAGTCATCCCTTAGAATACTGATGCCATCCTTGGCAAACCTTTCTTGCAGGACCAAAAGAGACTCAGCGACTCTTTTGCGAATCGAGTTGTAGGCCAGACTGAGAAGCTGTTCTTCCTGGTCTTCCATGTTGTCAGCAAGCATCTTGATGAAACGAGCGGAGAAATCCCGGTTGTTGTACAGCAAGGCGAAGAAGTCTTCCTTTGGGATCAGACTCAATTCTGTTTCCTCCAAAGCGCTGGCACTTTCGTGGTATTTGTCCTCCTTAATCAAGGCCTGGTATCCCAGGAATTCTCCAGCTTTATGGATCTTAATGATGTATTCTTTACCTACATCATTGGTTTTGAACGTTTTCACCTTTCCGCTGGCGATGAAGTAGAGTCTTTTGGCATACTGCCCTTCTTCATAAATAAAATCCTTCTTTCTGAAGCGTTGGATTTCGCGGTCTTCGGAGAGCTTAGTCAATTCCCGCTGACCACGAGCCTCGCTAATGAAACTGGTCAAGCCCTGGGACGTCCCATCAAAACTATTTTTGATGCGTTCACTCTTTTTCAAACGCATTTGAATGGCATCTAGCAGTTCTACATCGTCAAAGGGCTTGGTGATATAATCATCTGCCCCTAAGTTCATCCCCTTCCGGAAGTCGTCCTTTTCGGCCTTAGCCGTTAAGAACACAAATGGGACATCAGCAGTCTGCGGGTTTTGGTCCAGAATTCTAAGCACACCAAACCCATCCAATTCCGGCATCATAACATCGCATAATATGAGATCTGGCTTTTCAGCGCGGGCGGCCTGCACTCCAATTTTTCCATTTTCCGCAGTGGCTACCGCGTAACCGGATAGCTCTAGAATCTCGGCGAGATTTTCTCTTACTTCTAGATTGTCTTCGATGACTAAGATTTTCTTCATGCCTGATAGTGTGTTGGAATTTGAACGTAAAAGGTGGTGCCTTGTCCTTCTACACTATTGAAACTGATTTTGCCCTTCAAAAGATCGATATAGCTTCGAACAATGTTTAAACCGAGGCCTGTCCCTTGAATGTTGATGGCGTTGGAAGCCCTAAAAAAACGGGTGAATAAGTGTTTTTGGTCCGCTTCCGGAATTCCCATGCCCTGGTCTTCAATTTCAATGTGGATCATATCTTTTGCCATTCGGGTTCGGCAATGAATAGTGCTGCCCTCAGGAGAGTACTTTATGGCATTGGAAATCAAGTTAAACAAAATATTTCTGATTAACTGTTTGTCATGGAAGACTTCTGCCTCATCCGGTAGAGCTTCGTGATTAAGTTGCTGGTCTTTTTTGAGTAAGGGCCATACTTCCTCGAAGACAGCTTGACAGAACTTGTTGAACATGAATTCCTCTGGTACAACTTGTATCCGACCTTCTTCCAATTTACTGAGCGATAGAAAGTCATTCAGTACTGCCGTAAGCGTATTGACCATAGACTTGATCCGATCGATATGTTTCTGTCTACGATCCTGCTGAACCCCCTCGGTATATTTTCCAATCAATGAGGCGGAGGAGAGGATAGTACTTAAGGGGGTCCTAAATTCATGTGAAGCCATGGATACGAACCTTGACTTCAATTCACTTAGCTCCTTTTCCTTCTCCAAGGAACTTCGCAATTCCTTTTGACTGTCAATTAAGGCTTCTTCTACCTTTTTGCGTTCGCTGATCTCAATTTTCAATTGTTTATTGGTAGAAAGAAGTTTGTTGACCACCTTGGAAAGCTCTTCGGTTCTCTGGTTGACTCTGCCTTCCAATTCTTCATTCATGGCTCTGATCGCATCCTCGATTTCCTTTTGTTGGCTTAGATCATGGATCAAGCCCACGAAAAAGGTCTCTTGTTCCAATTGGATTTCACTGACGGCCAGCATGATGGGAAATGTATGCCCACTTTTGTGCCTAGCTGACACTTCTCGACCTTTACCAATTATATGTGCCTCTTTGGTCTCTAGATATCTTCTGATGTAGCCATCATGGTTTTCTTGATCCGGTGAACCCATCAGTATATTGATGTTTTGACCTTCCATCTCATCAATAGAAAACCCGAACAACTTTGCTGTAGCTGGATTAGCGATTTGAATAATCCCTTGCTGGTTTATTATTATGATGGCGTCGACTGCAGATTCGAAGATGGCTTTGAATTGGTTCTGAGAATACTGTAGCTCTTTTTCCTTTTGCTTAATATCAGAAATATCATGTATGATTCCAGCAAAAATCTTCCGGTCCTCTAGCTGTATTTCGCTGACACTTAGGAAGAAAGGGAATATGCTGCCATCCTTACGCCGACCCTTTACCTCCCGACCAATACCAATAATACGGGGTTCATGCGTATCATGATATCTTTCAATATAGCCATCGTGTTCCTCATGATAGGGAGAAGGCATTAGCATCTTAATATTGTGCCCAATGACCTCCTCCGGGGCATAACTAAATAGCTTGGCAGCGGCAGGGTTGATAGCTTCAACCACCCCTCGGGCATTAATGGTAATTATCCCATCGATAGCGTCTGCAAAGAGGGCTTTCAGGATTTGATCCGCTTCTAGCGGATGGCTGGTTTTAATGTATTTCTTCAAGTCTGATTCCACTTTTCCGCAAGGTATTTTATGACAGGGTTAATCTTGTTGAGCTTAATCAAGAAAAAAGGTGATAAAAGTCATTATTTCCGGTCCTGATTTCCTTGATCTTGTATCCGAAATAAATACTCAATCATTAAATCTGCCTTACTATGGATATTCTAGCACCAGTTTCCAGTATTATGACGACGGACCTACTGACCGTCAATCCGAAGGACAACTTAAAGGTAGTAAAAGAAATATTTGATGAAAATCGAATCCACCATCTTCCAGTGGTGAGACACAAGAAAATTGTGGGTTTGATCAGTAAAACGGATTTGCTGCATTTTCTGAAAGGGGCCAACCCTGAAAAAGAGAAGGTAAGAAATGAAAGACTACTAGAGAAGTTCGTAGCCGAGGATATCATGACCAAGGGGCTAGCCAAGCTTGAAAGTGATGATCGAATTAACGTGGCTCTCGAAGTTTTTAAAGAAAATCTATTTCATGCAATTCCAGTTGTTGACGGAGAAGAATTGAAGGGAATAGTAACCACCTATGATGTAATTAAGGCCTTGAGTGAAGAAAAGGTGAAAATAATTTAATCCAAATGAATTTAATCCAATTGATCGGCGTCGGTGACAACAATTACAACGATCTCAGAACAGCCTTGAGAGACTTGTTGTCCAATCATTCCTCCAGCCAAAAGCTTAAGTTGGAGGAGGTCAATGATATTGATACGATCATGGAGTTCAATTTAAGTGCGATCCCGGCATTAGCCATCAATGGGAAAGTTCTATATGAACAGAATGGGCATCATCTTAGCAAGGAGAAATTGGCCACTATTATAGAACCCTATATGCGACAGGTAAATGTTCGAAATATATTGGTACCTACTGACTTCTCAGCGGTATCCGCTAATGCCTATGATTTTGCGCATGATTTAGCCCTACGAAATGAAGGGAATATCAAGCTGGTTCACATCAGCCACCCTTCCTTCGATACCATGAATCCAATGGGGACCTATGTGCCAGGGAGTTTCGAAGACATCAAACGTAAACAACTCAAGGAATTCTTGGGGGCTGCAGAACATCGGAATGCAAAGCGAGCAGCTGCCGGAAAAGTAGCTGTCAATTCTGAGGTCATGATTGGGTTCGCGACCGAAGAGATTATTAGGATGTCCAAAGAAACCGAGGTCGACATGATCGTGATGGGGACGACTGGCGAAGGTGGGTTCTTGAACAAGCTGGTAGGAAGTGTTTCTTCCCGCGTGGCTCAGCAGGCCTGGTGTCCGGTTATGCTTATCCCCAAAAGCTATCAGCTCCAGCCTTTTAGAAACATACTATACGCTAGCAATAATCAGGCGATGGATGAAGTGATGATTCGGGAAATGGTAAATTTCGCTGTTTTCCATCAAGCTAATATTCACCTCATTCACGTCAAGGAAAATAATAAGACACCTTTTAAGGTGGCCAAATCGATTTTTGAGGAAATAGTAATTAAATCAGCACCAAATCTGAGTTATTCCTATACCGTAGTGGAAAGTCAATCCGTATTCCAGGGGATTCAAACCTATATTAAGAAACACGATATTGATTTGTTATCTATGGTTACCTCACATCGCTCTTTCGTGGGAGAGCTATTTCATAAGAGTTTGACCAAGCAAATGGTATTCAAATTAGATATCCCCTTGCTGGTCTTGCATTTTGACTACTAGAAGTACCACCTACATAATTAGAGCGTAGCTCAAAACTATCCTTGGCTGCCGGTCAGGCAAGGATAGTTTTGAGCTTAGACGCTAAGCTCCTCAGCCCTACCTCCTAAAGAGCTATACTTTCTGAGGAGGCAAGATGGGCTACTTTTTGCCTTTGCTACTAAACTCAACGCTACTTTGTGGATTCTCTCCGCCTTCTTGACGGACAGGCAAATTGTCGCACCGATGTTCATTGAACATCCCCTTGTGTTAGCATGATTTCCAACACTTGTGTACATAAATTAAGTCTTCGAGTTAGGGCATTCCGAAGATCCTACCTAGTAGGATTGTGGGATGCCTCTTTTTAAACTTATTCATCGCTACATTCAAAAGAGTATACTATGAAAAAGATATTAGTTCCAACTGACTTTTCTGGGCATGCACAAAATGCATTGTCCTTTGCGATCGGCATAGCCAATCGCTTTGGTAGTACAATTACCCTCTTTCATACCTACAAAGTAAGGAGCACGGCGGGCATGCTGGTCTCTCTAGACCGATACATGAAGGAAGATGCCGATGGAGATCTTACTTCAACCTTGGAAAAAGCAACCGCCCAACTTATGAACGGTGCCACTATAGAAGGAGTTGTCATAAAAGCTGACGCCGTTGACGCCATAGCTAATAAGGCCGATAAACAGGGATATGACCTCATCGTTATGGGAACGCAAGGGGCTACGGGTATGGCAGAAGTATTTATTGGAAGTACGACCAATGGGGTGATTCGCCAAAGCAAAACGCCAGTGCTGGCTATCCCCGAAGGCTGCGAGTTCAAGGCTTTTAGATCCGTGGTGTTAGCCATGGATAGCAAGGAGATTCAATCGGACCAGATTCTCAAAACGCTTGTTGATTTGGTGAAAGGCTATGAGGCTAGTCTATCGGTTTATCATAAGGTAGAAGGACCAGAGGACCAAGGAATTGACGCCGCGCTTTCCTATTGGTTAGAAGGTATCGAACATGCCAATCACTTTGATTTCAGTGATGAAAATGTCAATGATAGCCTTACCAGTTTCCTGGAGGAGTATGGAGGAGATCTACTATGTATGATCCGTCACAAGCGTGGCTTTTTGGCTTCTCTGTTTCACCAGAGCGTGACCCGAAAAGAAGCTTTCACCAGTAAGGTGCCACTGTTGATTCTACAAGACCAATAGTAATTCGATAGTAATAACATTACAAAAGCCCTAATGATCTGATGTAGATCACTAGGGCTTCTTACTTCCCTTTAGGTAGGGAACAATTTATTTGTCAACGGCAGGTATCACTAGTAGGGGAAGATGGGTGTGATAAGCAACTGCGTTTCTTTTGTGTCTGTGCCAAAACCGTTGCAAACGATCTCGGTGAGGCGCCATCATAGCAATCAAATCAATGTCTTGCTGGGCGGTGAAGAGATCTAATCCGTGTTCAAGTTTAGTTTCTCGAACCATATTGATGGTCTGCGTACCTAACTCTTGATTGGGTACTTCCCAAACTTCTTGCTTATTATGTAGAAAGTCATATGGCATAGTGTTTACAAACACCTGCTGTAGATCGGCTTTCCAATCCTTGGCTAGCTTTTCAAGATAACTTATCGTAGTTGTTTCTTCTCCCGTAATCGCATTTGCAAATGCGATTTTCTTGATGGGCTTAAATGCACACCCTTCTGGAATTACTAGTACTGGAATTGAACTCTGTATCAAAAGCTGGGTAGTCACGCTTCCAAAAAGATGATCCCACAAGGAGTGTTTTTTGCGTGTTCCGATCACGATCATATCAACTTCTTCCTCTTTAGCAGCTGCCAAAATCTCTTGGACAACCTGGCCATACCGGATTTCACAACGAAGGTTTTGAATACGGGTAAAAGCCTCCTCATTATGATCGGGATAGGGCGTGGTGAAACGCTTAAGGTGCTGGAGGATGGCCTCCTTTTGGTCTTTTTTGAAGCGTTGAATATGGTCTGTAGACAATGTTTCCTCATAAGGAGGTGAAGTTGCTATATGGACGGCGATTAAGTCATTGGAGTCTGCTACGGTTAACCATTCTGCAAACTCAAAACCGTACCTCGCGGCCGGGGAAAAGTCTATAGGAACTAGAATCTTTTTCATGATTTGCAATTTTTCTACAAGATAGGTAGAGCAGTAACTGTATGAGTTGATAAAAGTCATGATGGACTCTGATAAGGGTCAATGTTGTTGCCCTGGAAAGAGGCGATTTTTGACATGTAAGAGCGGCATAAACTTATTGCGCTCACTGTTTAAATCAATTGTTCCTAAAGCGTCAGATATGAAAAAGATTATACTTCTACTCATCGGTTTCATCTTTTTGGGGGCTTGCGAGATCAAGGACATCCACAAGGATATGGTACAATTTGATAAAGCGTACATTCCAGTACTATACCACGTATATCATCAGGATGCCAGCCGTGCTAAAAAAGCCGTTTTCGCCTTAGCTTTCCAATGGCAACAGTTCAATCAGACGCATAAGAATATGTTACCCAAGAATGAAGATTGGACAGAGACCTTCCGTATGGTTGATGGTTGGTTGCACGATGCCTTCGTTGCTATTGATGCCAATCGATGGGATTTAGCTTGGGTACAATTAGATCACGTAAGATTTGAATTCATGGAGTTGAGGATGCGTCATCGTATTCCTTACTATCTAGATAATATTTGGGAATTTCAAATGGCCTATGACTTGGTCATTGAGGTAGCCAAGGATCCTAATCTCTGCATGTTACAATGGAACGAATTTGAAGAACTAGTGTATGACCTCAACCAATTATGGTACCCCATGGAACATGAGCAGCCAGTATTGGCCGCCTGGGATTGGGACCCGGCTACTTTTGAGAAATTTAAAACAGAAAGGAAAACCATCGCAAGCTGTTTGGAACGGTTCAATGAAAGCGTTGCTTGCGCTGACCGAGAAAACCTTGCTTTGGACTGTGAAGATATCAACCCGGCACTTTGGCGCATGTTGGCCCTCTTCGGCGAAGTGAACCAAAAGGCCACCAATTTTGCCACACTGTAATAGATTAATGACTATGAATACCAATATTCCAATTTCAGAAATAATGAGCACCGAGTTGATTACCGTGAAGGAGACGGACAATTTGGCCTCCATAGAAGAGAAGTTCAAGGACCATCCCATTCATCATCTGCCAGTAGTGGATGCAAACTATCAGTTGGTTGGCATCATCAGCAAGGCAGATATGCTTCATATAGCCCGAATGATCGAACATGATGCCAGTGGGACGACCTACATCGCTAAGGTTTATGATAGCTGGACTGCTTCCAGGATCATGACGCCGCAGCCGCTGACCTTAGACCCTGACGATACCATTGGCTTGGTTGCTGATATTTTTCTCCAGAATAAATTCCATGCGATTCCTGTCATTGAAGACTTTCGTTTAGCTGGAATTGTAACCAGTCACGATTTACTACGACATGCCTACGCGCAAGTCTCTTTTCCAGAAGTAGAAGGGTAGGAAAGCGAATAAGTGCAAAGGAGGGGAGAAGCAGCAGTCATGTCCATCACTTAAATTTAAATATCATGATCGAAGATAGAAAAATAGCCACCATAATGACCGAAGAGGTAATAGTGGTAAAACCCGGTGATACGCTGGAAAAAGTACATGAGATCTTCCAGCACAATAATATTCACCATATCCCAGTGGTGAATCCTGCAAGAGAAGTGGTCGGCATTATCAGCAAATCTGATTATCATTTACTGTGCGATCATTTGACTCTATTTGGGAGGGAATGGAATCTGGAAAATAACAATAGATTCTTCGGCTCTCTATTGGTAGAGGAAGTTATGACAAAACAAGTAGCTAAACTGAAGCAAGAAGATTCTATCTTTTTAGCGGCTGCTTTCTTTCGAGAAAATCTCTTTCACGCCATTCCGATTGTAGATGAGCAAGAACGTTTAGTAGGGATCGTAAGTACCTATGATCTGCTCAATTATGCTTACAGAGACCCAGTCCCTGCCCTAGAACAATAGAAGAATAGTGGTGGCTACTCTTGTAGACCAAAATTTTCTCGGAGAGCCTGTAGTTGGCTTTCATTTCCTAGTACGATAAAACTAGTCCCCCTAGTGCAGACGATATCTGGACCAGGGTTGACGGAGTATTTACCCGCCTGGTTTTTGAAGCCTATAATGTTGGCGCCGGTCAATTCTCTGATTCGCAATTCCTTAATCGACTTTCCCTGGTGCTTTTTAGAGAGTTTCTCATATCTGATTTCTTCAAAGCCAATGTCAGATTCATATTCATTGGTGATGAAGGAAAAGAAATCTACAGCTCCAGGTTTGTTGACGAGAGTTGCCATGTAAAAGCCGCCAATTTGCTCTGGCATGATCACGTGATTCGCCCCTGCCATGCGCAATTTTCCCTCCGTTTTGGGGTGCAAAGACCTACTGATGATGTTCAATTGTGGATTCAGTTGACGAGCGGATAAAACTGTGAATACATTCTCGGTATCATCCCCTAAGGCACTAATTAGGGCCTTAGCCTTCTCGATTCCTGCCAATAGCAGAATATCATCATGAGTGGTATCTCCCTCCACGTAATGAATCTTATCCTGCCGTTCCTGTATTTCGGCAATCTTGGCAGGACTCCTTTCAATGACGATGAAATCGATGTTATGGTGCAGGAAGTTCTCTACCACTTCCTTCCCATACTTCCCATATCCACACAATATGATATGGTCTTTCATTTTATTGATTTGCTGTTCGATAAAGTTACGATGTATTTTGCGAAAAAATTCTCCGTGCGCCACGTAGCTAGTGAAGGCTGAAAGCGCATAAGCAAAGACACCCAAGTTTAAAATGATGTAAATCCCAGCAAATAGCTGTCCATCTGAACTCAAGGGTTTAACCTCTGTATATCCTACTGTGGAAATTGTGATGGCGGTCATATAGAAAGCCTCAAAAAGGGTGTAATCCTCAATTAACATGAAGCCTATAATGCCAATGAAAAAAGACAGCATCACCAAGAATACGGCCACATTTAGACTCAGGTAGGAGGTAGCGAGCGTGTACCAGTTGAAGAAGCTATTGTGCCAGAGATTTCTCATCGGCGGCAAGATAAGTTTTTCTTACAAATGAGGCTGAAACACAGGGCCCCTTACACAAAAAAGGATCCCGAAATTTAGCAGTAGCCAAAGATCGGGAAAGCTTTCAAAAGTGAGGTATGCTATACTTAGAGAAGTCAATATATTCTTCGCGCATTATTCAATAGTCAATACTGAGCACTGGTAACTGAGCATGGTTGACGAGCGCTTCCACATTGCTTCCAGAGAACATGCGTTTCATTGGATGACGCTGATGATTAGAAATGGAGACCAAGCTGGCTCCGATCTCCTCGGACAAAGCTCTGATGCCTTGGTCTACCGTATAGGCACTGAAATAGTGCGTTTGGCATTCAAAGGGCTTAGCCAAAACCTTCCATTCTTCCAGTAGTTCTTTAGTATGCACGTAGGGTAGGCCGAAGAAGGGGTCATTATTGATGTAGACAATGTGAATCTCTGGTAGGAAGTGCTTGACGAAGTCTTTGAAGCGAGCAAAGGCCTCTTTTTCCTCTTGATTCAAATTGGTAGCAAAGACTACTTTGTTGAAATCAACATTCTCTAATCTATCCTTAATAACCAGCACAGGAAGGTGTACCTTACGGACTACCTTCTGGGTGTTCGATCCAATGAAGTACTCATTCTGTCCGCTGGTTCCATGAGAACCCATCACGATCATGTCTATTCCAGTCTCATCAACGTACTGAGAAATGGCGGCAGGTAACTTGCCTTCGCGGACGTTTACCAGAAACTCCAGATCAGCTTGTTGTCCGGCAATTTCCTTCAAAAGTGTCGTGGCATTTTCTCGGGCTTGCTCATATTCAGCCATTTTTCTGCTGTCATTGCGATCCCGAGCTCTCAATGGAGCTAAGGTATGCAGAAGATGAATCCTGGACTCAAACCGTTTGGCGAGCAGGATTCCTGCATGTACTGCATTCCCGGCGCAAGCCGAGAAATCAGTAGGTATTAGTATGTTTTTCATGTCTTCGAGTATTGTGTTTCTAAGAAAGCGGGGTAGTGTGCCGGAAAGAACACTACCCATCAACTCCTAAAAAACTTGGCTATGAATATTAGATTTTTAATAGGGAAGCCAGCTCCTATTGTTGAACCCATTCATCTGCCTGGGCTCGGGCTTGGCTACCTTTATTGTTTTGTTCGGTTAGGGTCCATTCATCGGTAGAAGTGGTCTGTAGCCAGATTCCTCCTGAACGACGAAATACCTGCACATTGAGACCATACTGATCATGGAACAGTTGTTCTAAGCTTTTAACTTTTAGATGTCCATTGATGCTGATATCTCCTGTGTTGTGTTTAGTTCTGACATCCCCAATCTTAGATAAAGCCGGCAGCATAACCTTGTTAGAGGAACCAACACCGGTTGCGTGCGGTTGGGTGTAGAACTCCAATTTCAAATAAGGAAACTTGGTTTGAAATTCTCTTTGTATATCTACGAGTCTCTTTTTATCGGTGATAATCATAAGTCTGGATTTTGTTGAGCGGTAAGCTCTCCTTGGAGAGCTTACGCACTGCGATGATAGAAATCAGGCTATTTTCCTATTTGACCACCAGAGTGGGGATAGTCTCATTGATGGTCAGCAGCTTTTCGGTAACACTTCCCATCAATAATCTTTCTAAGGATGAATGCCCTTTAGCTCCGATGACGATGAGGTCAAAGTCATTTTCTTTGGCATAATCCAGGATGTAATTGGACAAGCCAGGGCCTTGTCTTTCGATGAGTACGCCAGGAATCTTATGCTCCTGCTTAGGAGCATAGGAATTGAAGAAGTTTTCAAAGGCCTCTTTTCGACTTTCAACAATAAACTCCTTGAATTTCTCTGGACTTCTTGCCAGGTTGTATGCGCTTAAATTAGGCATGTCGAATACGTTCAAGCAGGTCAACTCCACTTGATCACCAAGTCGCTGCTGAAGGGAGAAGGCGGTTTGGAAGGCCTTAACACTATTCGGTGAAAAATCGATCGGAACTAGAATTTTGGAAATTTTCACATCAGCCTGCTCCGGAACAATCAGGGTGTTGATTGCTGATTGACGAGCAAAGTTTTTGGCTAATATGCCATGTTCATAGGTGTTGGCCTTTTGTCCGATCAATATTAGGTCAGCCTCTCTTTTCTCCGCAATGCCGATCAATTCTTTAAGTGGGTATCCTTCGATAGCCCCATAAGTAGGACGGAGTTGTTGTCTGGCGAAGAATTTAGCTACTGTCTGGTCCAGATTCTTTAGGATACTATCCTTAACATCAAACCGTCCCGCAAGATCCTCATAGAATGCCTCTAGCAACTGAGGTGCTGGAATCACGTGGGCAAAATGGGCTGATGAAGTAGGGATTTGACGGGTCAAATATTGAGCGTAAGCAATCAGCTGATCATCCGTTTGTCCCAACTCTAATCCCACGACTAATTGTCGTATCGAAAAGGGAACAATAGCCGATGGTGCTTGTACTGCAACTGTGTCTCTCATGGTTAGGAATTTTTCGTGATCAATTTCTTCAAAGCTACAGGGATTGAGGTTGGTGCAGCATGATCTTAATCAATGCAGAGATTGACTTTGATCAAGGCCTCTGCTAGGTGGAGGCATTAAATTTGATATAACAATGAACCTCGTAAATACATGCTTTATGTTTTATCCTCACGAAATGATTAGCCGCCGTAACTTACCAGAACTAACACCTAAACCATTCCCAAAGAAAGGGGCTATCCTTCTTGATGTTCGCACCTTACCAGAATATGCCGAAGGGCACGCAGAAGAAGCGATTTTGATGCCCCTCGAGGACATTGATTTTTTCAAAGGAGTAATCAAAGAATGGCGTAGACCGATCCTGACCTGTTCTGGTACGGGGGTACGCAGTAAGAAGGCCGTAAGGCGCCTCCGGAAAGAAGGTATTCCCGCATTTGATGGGGGTAGTTGGGAAAAGTGGTAGAATTGCATTCCTGCTCACCGGGTGACTAGTCACCCGGTGAG
>ENA-UENT01000287-UENT01000287.1-marine-metagenome-genome-assembly--contig:-NODE-287-length-35472-cov-5.660487_pt1 | contig 35472 bp, 26 predicted proteins | sample MGYA00237879_ERZ529330 | MGnify/ENA primary metagenome ERZ529330 (study PRJEB26372, sample SAMN05368345) | marine metagenome | biome: cultured habitat; feature: ocean water; material: water; isolation... | reverse complement strand
AGCCCTTGATTCGCGTGCCTTATATGGTTCAAACCTTAGGTGTGCTTCGGTGTCTTGGGTGGTTATTATTGGTTAGTTGGAAAATAGGGGATCTGTTTTGATGTGGATTTGTGGTTTGATTTTGATTTTGCTGACCAATGACATTTCTATTATTCGCTTCCCGCCAATGTTCTGCTATATTTACCCTTAAAAAATGAAAGCCTGGCTAACAATCGTGTTTTCTCTCTTGCTGTTACCAGCCTGGGCGCAAGAACAGTTCGACCTAATGGGGCGCAGTGAGCATCTTACCATCGGGGTAGGTATTACGCTCAATACTGTTCGAGACCAAGCGCACAGCGCCTTTACTTATAACGGAAAGGGCACTCGTTTTTTCGTCACTTACGAGCGTATTCGTCCGGATTGGATTTCTCGGATGAGTTTATCGTTTGATAATGCAAAACTCAAGGCAAAGATTAAGCCTCGACGGGACATTAACCGGTCGGCGAGCTTATCTGATTTTCAGTTCAGCGTAGGCTACTATGCTCGAGTTGGTGATCAAGCGGCAATGGACAATCAGCAATACGTGGGTGGTTCGTTCAATGTGCAAATCAATTCTCGTAATTACCCGCTGCCGACGAATAACAGGACTGGAGTGATGCTACAATCCTCCTTTGCCGTTGGCGCTGTGGATCGTCGAACGATTGATGATGCCGATGATTGGGCTTTTACCACTCGCTTTGATTTGCCAGTAGTAACTGCACTCTACCGTCCGACCTACATTGGTATTCCACCATTCTTGCATATTGCCAAAGTAGAGGCCAAAGATGTAATTAGCAATTTTGACGTTGTCAGCCTGGGGCGCTTCTTCAAGCCCACTTTTGGCTTCGATGCCGATTTTCAGCGAAAGGCCTGGCGCACAGACCGGTTGAGCTACGACTGGAACTTATTCTACACTCCTTTACCCGAAACCAAGCCGATTCTATCGACCTCAGGCACTCTGAGCTACGGGTTTCGTGTACGACTATAATTTAGCTTATGCGTTCTATCATAATACTTCTTCTGGGTGGATTGCTGCTTAGCAATTGCGGGCGTTGGCTTACGGAGAAAAACCCGGAGAACACCCCTACCGTCAACTACGAATACTTCTACAAACTGGTCAAAGAGAATTACTCCTTCTTTGCCAAAAAGGAAGTAAAATGGGATTCCCTCGATCAAGTGTACCGCCCCTTGGTACACGATAAGATGGGGAATGACAGCTTATACACGATCATGTCCGAAATGCTATTCAGCTTGAAGGACGGGCACGTGAATCTATATGTAAACAATGACCGCTCGCGCAATGCCGACTGGTATCTGGATTATCCAGCTAACTTCAATCGAGGTTTTGTCAATCGGCACTACTGGGGTAAAGACTATCAGAGTTCGGGGGCATTACTGAATACCTGGCTCCCTGATTCAATAGGCTATGTCTATTATGGTTCGTTCCGTTCCAGCTTTAGCAAGAGCAACCTGGATTATGTCCTGAACCGCTTTGCAAATGCGAAAGGCCTCATTATTGATGTCAGAGAAAACGGCGGCGGATCGATGCGCAATGCCTTTAGACTGGCAGAACGATTCGTAGCAGAGCGAACCTTTATGGGAACCTCTCAATACAAGATAGGCCCAGGGCCAAACGACTTCTCTACACCAGATAGCATTTTCGTTAAGCCACTGGTGGATTATGCCGCTCGTGCAGAGGCTGCCGAAAAGAAGAAGAAAAAAGGGAAGGAACCTGAGGAAGAAGAGAAAGAGGACGAAGAAGAAGGAGAAAAGGAAGAGGAAGAGAAAGCCCCTACCACTAAACCCGGTAAATGGATGACCGCAGATAGCACTGGCATGATGCTAGACAAACCGGTGGTAGTGCTCATTAACCGACACAGCTATTCCGCGACCAACTTTTTCTCGGCATTCATGTCTAATATTCCTAACGTAACCCTTATTGGCGATCGTAGTGGCGGTGGCGGTGGAGTACCCGTCTCTTTTGAGTTGCCGAACGGCTGGAAATTCCGGATCTCAGTTACCCGTACCTACTTACCAAATGGGTATAATATTGAGGAAGGAATTGAGCCGGACATTTATCAATCCACCGGTCCTGAAGAGGAGCTAAAAGGAGTGGATGCTATCATTGAACGAGCAAAAACGTTTATACTAGAGCAGGATCAAGCGAATTAGGAGTGATGCGGTACTTTATTGAATTAGCCTACAACGGAGCCAACTACTATGGTTGGCAACGGCAACCAAAGCAAACTTCGGTACAGGAAGTGATCGAAAATGCTTTGCAGACCATTCTCCGAGCACCGGGAATGGAAATTGTAGGCTGTGGCCGGACGGATACTGGCGTACACGCCAGTACCTACTTCGCCCATTTCGATTTCGAAGGGGAGTTACCACGGGGCTTTACCAATCGGATCAATAAATTTTTGCCGCCAGACATCGCTATCCGTCGCATCTTTCCTGTGGAGTCAGAACAGCATGCTCGTTTTGATGCCCACTATCGGGCTTATCAATACCACATAACCGGACAGAAAGATCCTTTCCATCGGCATACTCGGTTGTACATGCATCAGCTCAAACGTTTTGATACGAATCAAATGCAAGCAGCGGCCCAGTTACTCCTCTTCTACGAGGAGTTCTTGCCGTTTTGCAAAACGGGTTCTGATGCCAAAACGATGCGTTGTGAAATGCACCGATCGGAATGGGAATTCAATGGCACAAACTGGGTGTATCATATTGCGGCCAATCGGTTCTTGAGAGGTATGGTAAGACTGGTGGTGGGCATGTGCTTGTCGGTCGGAGAAGGAAAAGTACAATTGGAGGATGTGAAGCAGGCTTTAGACCAGCAAACCAGACTTCAGAAGAGTTTGAGTATTGGCCCGGAGGGCCTTTACTTAACTGAAATACGATACCCCTACCTGGAAACAGGCAAGGTAGGCCTAGTAAATCTTGTGCACTAGCCTAGAGAATATCGACCCTATGCCTTCTCTAGAACAACGTTTCCAGACTGATGCGACAGTACTTCTTAGTGCTTCTACTGTATCTACCTCACCAGAACAAAGTATTAACCAACTTTGGGATGAGCTTCGTGGATATTACAGCGAGGACAAACGGGCTTATCACAACCTCCAACACCTGGAGAATCTGTTCACGCTTTTTGATGAGTATCAAGACCAACTCAATGACCCCACAGTTGTGGTTTGGGCAATCTGGTACCACGATATCATTTACAATGCAAAGCGAAAGAACAATGAGTTGCGCAGTGCTGAGTTAGCACAGCAACGGCTTGTACAATTGGAAATGCCCGAAGAACAGATTAAGCAAGTGGTGAGCTACATTGAAGCTACCGCTCAGCACCTATCAGTGGAAGCTACTGGCGATCTGGCTTACTTCCTGGACTTCGACCTAGCTATTCTTGGTAGCGATCGGGAAACCTACAGCACGTATGCACAGGCGGTACGACAAGAGTACCGGCACGTACTGGGTTTTCTTTACCGTAGAGGTCGCCGCAGAGTGCTTCGTTATTTCATGGAAGCTCCTCAGCTCTTCCGCACACCTCAACTCAAAGCACGATTTGAAGAAGTAGCTCGAAAAAACATGTCCTGGGAGCTCAAATCAGGTTTGCGTTGACGAGATCGCGAAATGCATAGCTACTCCCCATTTTTTCCACATGGTAAGCCCTTGCTTCGTATCTTTGAGCTAAAAGCACATACCCCATGCGGCAAAAGCTGGAAACCGAACAGAAAGCATTAGAAATTAACCTAAACGATAGCGTCTATGGCACCTTTGCTGAAATTGGTGCAGGGCAAGAAGTAGCACGCTATTTCTTCCAGGTAGGTGCGGCAGCTGGTACTATCGCCAAAACCATGTCGGCCTACGACAAGATATACTCAGATCATATTTACGGTACAGAACCTACTGGGCGTTATGTATGCCAGTCTCGGCTGAATAAGATGCTCGACCATGAGTATGATCTGCTCAGTTCCCGCTTGACGCACGAACGCCCAGGCGTTAACTTCTTTGTGTTTGCTGACACGGTAGCTGCGATCAATTATTCCCGAACCATCAAAGGAGATGGCTGGCTAGGTTTGCGATTCCAGCTCCAACCTGACCAAGAGCCTAATGATCTGATTTTACACGTGCGGATGTTGGACAATGACAATCAGCTCCAACAACAAGCGATTGGTGTATTGGGAGTAAACCTTATCTACGCCTGCTTCACTTACCACGATCAACCGAGGGAACTACTAAAATCCTTGATGGACGGTTTGCAAGGTCGTGTCAAGATCGATATGGTGAGCCTCACTGGCCCTAACTTCGACCATATTGACAACCGACAGCTTTGCCTGTGGATGGTAAAATATGGCCTAACGGAAGTGGCCATGTTCGGACCGGACGGCCGCAGTGTGCACGGCTCGGAGTTTTTGTACAAGAAAGATGTGCTCATCGTACGAGGCAGTTATCGCCCTCCTACTTTGGTAAATCTGGACATGATAAAGGTTTCCAATCAACAGTTCCGCGAGGATGATAAAGTCGATGCCAGCCGAACGTTCCTACTCACCGAAATCACACTGGACAATCTCCTGGGAGAGGATAAGGAGTTGGATGAAAAAGACTTCCTTGATCGTGCGGAGCTGCTCTGTGCATTGGGGCAAACCGTTGTTGTCTCTGATTGCGAGGAACACCAAAAGCTGGTGAGCTACCTATCAGACTTCAAGGTGAGGCAACTGGGCTTAGTACTCGGTGTACGCCCGTTATTAGACATGCTAACGGACAAGTACTACAAGAACATGGAGTCGCGCCTGCTAGCAGCCTTTGGAGAATTGTTTGCCCGTAACGTCCGCATCTATGTCTACCCCTTCATGCAAGAAGGAAGTGCTGAATTGATGACTGCGGAAAACTTCCCAGTACCAGAAGGTCTGAAGTTCCTATACCGCCACTTGTTGGACAACCAGCAAATTGTAGACGTTGTTGGTTTTAATCGTGAAAACCTGCACATCTTCTCCAAAGACATTTTAGGAGAGATTCGGGAAGGCGAATCAGGCTGGGAGAGCAAAGTACCACCAAAGGTGGCCGCTCTCATCAAAGAGAAACATCTATTCGGTTATCCTACCGAGACATTAGAGTTTGAATATTAAGTGCAGCCGGACGGCGACTAAAGCGCCGTCCAGCCACACGATACTACTTATCGCTTGATGAGTTTACCCACTCCAAGTAATCGACCCTCTGGCGTTTGGGCAAGGATGCTATAGTATCCACTCGGCAGATCTTGTAGATACAGTTGCCCGCGTCCGCCATTTAGACGGTAGCGGCCCTGCTCTTGCCCCCAGACATTAATAATGCTGATCACCACTTCATCGACTTCGGCCGACCAGTCTACCGTTAGCATACCAGTCGTTGGGTTGGGCCCAAAGCGCCAGTCTAATGGCACATCGGAACGTTCTACCCAATTGAGCACCTCGATGAAATCACGACCAAGGGTGTGAAAAGTTGTGTTTGTAAAGATTGGGGGGTTAACATCAAAATAGATAGCAGCGGTGTTTTCAATGCGCGTTTCTAAAGGAGCTTCCGCCTTAGGTTTCACGGTATACTCTACAAAACCTTGTGAACCCGGCAGGTTTGTACTGCTATCTGGAAGTAGTATATTTTCAAATACGAATGCGATGGCATGAGCACTATCCAACTCCAGGCGGTAGGGGTGACTACTAACACCTGGACGTAGAGAACACATGTCCAACCATTCACTTAGTGTATCACGGATGACGACTGTTTGTGCAGTATCATTGCCCGTATTTTGAAACCGGATGGTATACTCCAAAGTCCTTTCCGGAAGGACATAATGTTGGTCTGAATAACCTTCGGGTTCCGCTCGTTTGTCATTGGGGTCATAGGCGGCAGTAATCGTTCCACAATCAATATCTACGTAGAAATCTTCATCATCTGTTGGAAATTGCCCTACAAAGCCTGTGCTAAATCCACCGTCATCATTAGTGCCACAGCCCTCTACGATGGCAATAGGGTTGGAAAAGCCAGGATGAAATGGTTCTTGTTCTGCCTGCAACACATAGGTTCCACCATTAGCCGGTACGGGCACCGTTGCACTCTCTCCAGGTAAAAGCGTTGGAATTTCCTCTGGCGCCTCCAGCAACATGACACCATCCTGAATAATGATATAGGTACTGCCTGGCGAAAGGGTTCCTTCACCGATATTGCGCAAAGTAAAGACAACCTCCTCTTCTGTACACTCTCCACTGAGCGAAAGGCTCCCCCCACTCCAATCATTAGCAGCAGCAGGACAAGGCCCATACGGGAAACCAATCGCTTCTACACATATGGTACTCTCCCATTCAGCATCGCAACTAACATCTGCATAGACCAGAAACTGTCCTCCATCTCCTGGCGGCAAGGGCAGATCTACCGCAAAGAATAGGGAATCGCCACTCGTTCCAATAAAAGAACCATTGGTGGACGACAAGCTCAGTTCAGGTGGGAATACTAATACCATAAATCCGTCCTGTAGCGTATCACTTCCTACATTTTCATAAGCTACCGTGATCGTTCGGTCTTCACTACACTGGCGAAGGTTCCCCAGACTCACACCTACTTCTAACAAGGGGCAATCATCAATTGGTAAGGCTAACAGATCTTGTTCAACAACATTATCTGTACCCGTAAAAGACAGGTCATAACCAGTAGGTTCGCATACCGTCCAAACGGGCGAATAGGGAATCAGTAACACATTGAAATCGCCGCTGGGCAGGTAAATCTCGTATTGGCCGAGGCTATCCGTCTGTCGGTACTCTAAAAAGTCCGGGCCGCTAATCTGAATGAGCCAACTGGACAGTGGAGTACCTGCAGCGTTACAATCCTCAGAAGCTAAAACCCGGCCAGAAAGGACATTGCACTCTCCCTGTGCTGGCTCCACAACTACCGGCTGATTACTTGTGCATTCATTGTCACCAATACCTACCGCCGTATAAGTACCTGGCATCGTAACTGGAATTGTAGGCCAAATCTCTATCCCTGTATCACTAGAGATCCATAAGTAGAAGTCACCACCGATAACCTCAGCTGTGAGTTCCACTACTCCATCCGGGCCACAAAGTGAGCCAGACTGACTTACATTTACAATCGGCACTTCGAAGTCAGCCTCAACAATAAACTCCTCCGTAGCACTACAGCCCCAGGTATCAGACACCATGAGTTCGTAGGTACCTGCAGTGCCTGCAACTACAGCGCTTTGATCTCCAATTTCAACATCATCGAATGACCAGGTATAAGTAAGAGCACCAATACCATTGGCTGTGCAGGACAATCCAACAGAAGGGTTACCACAAGTAAGCACAAAAGGCATTGAACAATCTTCAAGCGTGAGCGAAGTCCACATCACCGGTAGTACAGCTCCGGAGCGAACACAGTTGTCCGCAAAATCAATGCTTCCACTTCCATTATCAGGGCCAGCAATGACTCGGGCGAAGTAAGCCTGATTAGCGGAAGCGCCATCTGGTAAACCTTGGGTCTGTCCTGTGGTAAAGGTTAAGTATTCTGGCAGAGCGGCTGTAGCTGATTCATAAACAGCAAAACCGAGAATAAAACCATCTGGCAGTACCGCATCTCCATTCCAAGTCCACGTTAGTTCTGATTCTTGACAAACGGTATCCGCTGTCATCGATATCGTACCGATGCCTACGGGACAAGGTATCCAGGCATCTCCGTCATCTTCATCATCAGGATCGTCTACTACATGATCATCCAGATCGGTATCAACGCCATTGCCCGGAGTCGCGTCGATGTCCTCTTCTGCAAGTCCACTTACCTCCGCTAGGAAAAGCGTATCTCCACTGGCCTCTCTAAAAAGATTGAGTGTTAAAACAGAGTCTTGCCCTGGCACTAAACTAGCCACTTGCCAGAGACCTTGATCAGCGTCGTATCCGCCACTACTATTGACAAACGAAATACCTGCAGGAAGCAGAGCTGATACTTCAATATTAGTAGCTGTTCTTACGCCCTCATTACTCAATCGAATATCCAGGGCAAAGGACATTTCTGGTGTTACTACCACACCCACCGGAGCTTCTATATCAAGCGCTACATCCGTAGGGCCACAGCTTACCTGTAAAGGATTAAAGGTTACATCAACAAGTTCCTCTCCAGCATTGAGGATTTCTTGAATGAAGGGTGTACTGGAAAAAGTAATGGCGTGATTATCCTGTTCTAAAACATCAAAACAGAGCTCCACCAATGTTGCACCTTCCGGTAAATCCGCTTCGGCAGCCTCAGGATCTGTCCAATAAACCCCGACTTTCCCTTCGGGTAATGGCCCTAAAGGCATCGGCTGTGCAATACCGTTGATCGTCCAACCCAACAAGTCTGGATTGAGGTTCTGTATGCCAGTGTATTGCAGTGCGGTTGCATCGTAGTCTACCGTAAACTGCATACTTAGGATCCGCTGAAAATTGCTCACCGTAAGCGGTATGCAAAAGGAATTGGCCTCGCAATCCACCGTACCCTCAAAGCCTAGCGTCATTGAATCAGATCCATCACAAGGCTCCTCCAAAGGAGGTAGATAAATGATGTCCGAACAATCAGGATCAGTGCTATCAGCTATGGTGATAGTTAGGTTTTGGGTCTCTACGAAGAGGTAAGGCCCCAAGGCGGTCCACTCACCAAATGTTCCGGTGAATTCGTTACCAAGATTGTCCATCGCAACCCAGGTATCACTCTCCAGGTTAAGCCCCAGAGGTCGTACATTGACGACATAGTAATCATCTGAGCAATCAGCGGGGGTATCCGCATCAAAACGGTCCACTTCCCAATTGGCCAGCACTTCGCATCCGCACCCAGGTGGCTCTTCAGCAGTATACTCGAATAGCAACTGACAGTCAATCGCTTCAGCATCGCGAATAAGCCCAACCATTCGATCAAGTTGTAATAAGCCATCAAAAATTGGTTGTGGGGTAGTCTGTACCGGCTCGCCGTATTCCCCACTCAGGATTACCTGGCCAAGGAAATTCACGAGCTCCCAGGTAGAACCAGTAGCATCAGGGTTTGATACCTCAATTGTGATCTGATAGAAGTCGTCCAGACAAAGGCCAGGCGTTCCATTATCTATGATTGATGGCGTTCCAATAGTATAAGACAAAGGGCAACTACACGCTACCACATTATTACCAAAGGCAACTGGCAACTCTACTTCATCAGCATTGACAACTTCTGGTGGAAACCAATCATCAGCAAAAGTGACGCTCGTATTGTAACTTCCTTCCGATAGGACCTCAAAACACACTTCCGCGATAACACTGTCCGGATGTAAGCTCACACCAACTACTAAGGGATTGTTCCACCCCATAGTGATTTGCCCTGGAGACAAAGGGCCTGCCGGCATGGGTTGACCGATCAGTGCAGGTCCAAAACTCAATAAATCAGAATTGTAGGCCTGGACGTTGCTGTACTGCAAAAGTGCAGGGTCATACGCCAATTGAAACTGGAAGCCCAGAATACTATCAAAGTTCTCTGCTTGAATAGGCAAACAAACAGTCTCACCATTACAAGCCTCAGCGTTGCCAACGGAAAAACGAACGGTATTAAGTGGGCAAGCTGTTTCTGGCGCCAACACTTCATAGACGCGCAGACAACCAAAATCAGGGTTGCCGCGCATTGTTACTCGGTGCGTTTGGCCATCGGCAGGAACGGGGATACTTCCTCCTTCATCGCCAAAGATGCCATCAAATACGGCTACATTATCAACCAGGATTTCATAGGGGCCTTCGATTTCTATCGATTGATCCGTGAAGTGTAACAGTGTAAAATCATCGCTGCAGTCATCAGGAGTACCATTACTATCCACAAATTCGTCGACTTCATAACTGAAATCAACATTGCAGATGCAGTCACTTTCTGGAACAGGGGCGTACTCCAGTAAGCTGATTGTACAGGTAGGATCTTCGGAGTCTGTGACGACTACAGAAAATTCATTGAGGAATAGATCAGTACCGAATACGGGGAATAGACCTACAAGAATTGTTTCGCCATAATCACCTCCAAATTGGACATCACCGCCATTCAAACTGTAGGCCCAAGTATCGGAGCCTTCCGTGCCCACATTTTGTACTTGTAGGGCTAGGACAACTTCGTCATCAACACAAATATCTGCCATTCCACCGGGGCCTACATCTACAACTATGAGCTCCGCCTCCAGCTCACATTGCGCCACGGCTACAGACCATGCACAGCATAGGCAGATTCCTAACGTAATTAAAAATCTCATGAGTATCGCGTTTACATGGCTTTCCGGAGGGGTGGCCCGAAAAGCATCAATGGGATTATTTCTCTACCCAATATGAGACTTCGAGGCATGTAGTCCAAACCTATATCACAGCAATTATTTCACATATGCCATAATAAACATATATTTAAAGGCATTTCAAGGCCAAAAAATTGAATATATATTAAAATTAATAATTTAAAAATAACGCAAATTATCCAGTCTTTGCAGGAGGTAGAGCGGCGCCAGCTCCTACAATGGCTACTTTCGCCTGCTCACAACAAGCGGAATGAAGTTGTATTGCTCTACCAAGAACTTGCGGAGGCCGTGCACCTCTTGAAAGTATTTCCCAGCCCGGAACGGCTTCATAAACGCATATTCTCAGGTGCTCCTTACAACGCACAGCAGCTGCGTCAAGTCTGCCACTACCTATTACGTGCCATTGAAAACTGGTTAGTCTTCAGACAAACTCCCTCCGATGAAAACCTGCTTTTACTTCGGGCTTATCGAGAGCGTCAACTGGGGCGCTTATTTGAACAAACCTACCGTCGGCTATTATCCAAAATAGAACAACAGACCCACCGCAATCCGGAGTACTACTTCCAACGCTGGCAGCTCGCTCGGGAACGCTATGCCTGGGACTCAGCACGAGGTCGAACAGCTAAACTCAACCTGGAAGAGCAAGAACGATACTTACAAATAGCTACGCTTGGCATGAAACTTCGGCAAGCTTGCCTCAGTAAAGCCGAACAGCAAATAAGTAATCAAACGATCGAAATCCCGATGCTAGCGGAAATAGTAGATCATGCGAAGCTGGAGGCTTTTGAGGCGATCCCAATGATTAAGATCTACACCCTTGCTTTGAGGCTTTATGAACCCCAAATGCAGGAAAGTGAGTTTCAGACCTTCACCCACCTTTTGGATGAAAATGCCGCAATTTTCCCAAAAGAAGAAACCCGCGACTTGCTGTTATTGGGTATCAACTACAGTATCAAACGGATTAACTCTGGGCAGCAACAATATCTCAGGTCTTGCCTCACTTTATTTCAAAGTGGTTTGGCGAATGAACTGCTACTGGAACAAGGTCGATTGGATGCTTTAACCTATAACAACATTGCCGGTATTGCTATCAGGCTGGGAGAGTTGGAATGGGCAATTGACTTCCTGGATGCTTATCGATTAAAATTGGATCCGCGCTCTCGGGCTGCTGTGTATGCATTAAACAAAGCTCGTATTGCCTACGAAAGGAAGACTTACGATGAAGCCTTGGAGTTTCTATCTTCCATCAAGGATCGGGATTTTATTCACCAGATGTCTGCCAGGATCTTACAACTCAAAGTATACTTAGATACCACTGAGATTGATAGTGCCCTTAATCACATCCGGAATACCCGCACTTTCCTGAAACGACAAAAGAACAAGGGCTATCACGCCAAGAACTACGATAATATTCTACAATTAGCAGAAGGATGGTGTAAACTGCCACCTTACGATATGGCCAAGCAACAACAATGGTTAGAACTGGTAGAACAAACTACTCCACTCACGGAGCGCAGATGGTTACTGCAGTTGATTAATAGCTAAGGAACTACTGGAAAGCTTCGAAACCGTAGTCTAAGCGGAAGTCAACCGTATATGGTGCAATTTCTCCCAAGAAGAACACGATTTCCATCTTGTAGAGATCGGTGGAAAGCAAATCCTTGAAGTTCCCTAAACCTGGTTGTAGGGCAGTACTGGTAATATTACGTCGATAGAGATCATCGATATAGAAGGCCTCATCAGCGATGGTACAGTTTTGCTGATTGATAGGGCAAATGCGAACAGATATCTCAGAAAGGAAGCCAATATCCAAGCCATCGAGCGACTCCAGTCGGGCAAAGCGCGGTAGGATCTTATTCACATCTCCGGCGGAATGCCCACTGCTAGACAGATAGTCCGGGTAATTCGTAGGGATATTGCTGGCTGAAAGTACTGCCGCAGTAAAAGTGTTGGTACCTGCCGGCAAGCTAAGCGTTCGAGGAGGGTAGGTCATCTCAAACAAAAACTCCCCCACATCATCTCGGCAAGAAGACGCCAATAATACCAAAGCCATTATACCTAAACCCAATATCTTTTTCATCTGCTTGAAATTTTCCTGCGGTTACTGGCGCTGCATTCTAGCATAACAATGTATTCACTGAACACTTTTGAATAACAGCAATCGCCACCACAAAGATCACACTGTTTTTGGAAACGTTGTATCAGCAAATTTTATGCATCTTAACAGCATATTCGCAAAACTTATGACCAACCTTAGTCAGATTGTCACAAAGATTTATCTTTAGCCAAGTAGACATTCGTCACTTTCTATTTTTAACAATCAGGTAATTTGAAACCATAAACGCCGAAGACATGGGTGAACAGCGGGTTACACTAGTCAAAGATGAAGATAGCATGCACCATTTCGTGCGTCATCTCCTACGAGATGTGAGAGCACTAGAGTACATGTTGAATAATGATTGGTTTGAGAATGATGTAATACGCATAGGGGCCGAACAAGAAATGTGCCTTGTAGATCTGGAGAGTTTAACCCCGTCCACAATTGGACCGGAAGTCCTCGAGAAGCTTAGTAAGTATCCTTGGGCCGATGGAGAATTAGCTCGCTTTAACCTGGAGACCAATATGACTCCGCGAGAGCTGAAGGGTAAGTGCTTCAGCCAGATGGAAGCCGAAAACACCAAGCATCAGCGCATCATTCGCAAGCAAGCTCGCCAGATGGGGGCTGAGGTTGTTCTAACGGGCATACTTCCTACCCTGCGCAAGTTTGATCTGGCGATGGAAAACCTGACGCCACGACCACGCTATTTCGCACTCATGGAGGCCATCAATCAACAGTTGATTGGTACTGCCTACGAGCTCCGTTTGACGGGTATTGACGAACTTTTGGTGAAGCACGACTCACCACTTCTAGAAGCCTGTAATACCAGTTTCCAGGTACACCTCCAGGTAACACCGGAGTCTTTCGTTCAGATGTACAACATCGCACAGACGTTGGCTGCTCCAGTAATGGCTATTGCCGCCAACTCTCCGATTGTATTTGGTAAGCGTCTGTGGCATGAGTCACGTATTGCTTTGTTCCAACAAGCGCTCGACGTAAGAACAACGCACGATCACCTTCGCGAACGTAGCCCGCGAGTGAGTTTTGGATCGGGTTGGTTGGAAGAATCACTCCTGGAGATCTATAAAGAAGACATCGCACGTTTCCGCGTACTGCTGGACACCGAAATTGACCACGATAGTATTGAATACGTACGCAACAACAAGGTGCCTAAGCTAAAGGCACTACAAGTGCACAACTCTACGGTTTATCGCTGGAATCGTCCTTGTTATGGTATCAGCGACAACGGCAAGCCGCACTTGCGAATTGAAAACCGCGTGCTACCGGCTGGTCCTACAATAGTCGACGAGGTGGCGAATGCTGCCTTCTGGATCGGTGCCATGACTGGCGCTGCAGAACAATATGGCGATATCCGGGAGTACATCACCTGGGAAGATGTGCGAGACAACTTTGGCAAGGCTGCCAAGTTTGGTATTGACACAAACTTCACCTGGTTCAACGACCGCAAAATCGGTGCCTGCGAACTCGTACTAAAAGAATTGCTACCACTAGCTCGTGCTGGTTTGGAGAGTCGCAAGGTGCACAAGGATGATATTGACAAGTACCTGGGTATTATTGAGGCTCGTGCCAAAGCTCATATGAACGGTGCACGTTGGCAACTCCGAGCATTCAGCAAACTGAAGAAAGAAGTTCAGCGCGACGAAGCCGCATCTATCCTCACTGCCTGTATTCTAAAACAACAGGATGAAGGTAAACCTGTACATACTTGGGAAATGCCAAAAACAAGTGATCTAAAACAATACCGTCCGGCCACCCTCACTGTTGAGGAGTTTATGGAAACGGATCTTTTCACGGTTCACGAAGACGATCTCATTGAGATGGTCGCCAATATGATGGACTGGCGGAAGATTCGCCATATGCCGGTAGAAAACACCAAGGGTAAACTTATTGGATTGATCACTGGCAGAATGATGCTCCGATACTTTGCTAATGACAAAACAGTCAAAGGCAAAAAAGTACTGGCCGTACGAGATGTCATGATTAAAGATCCAATTACGATTGGCCCTAATGCAAATATTGTAGAAGCAATGCACCTGATGCGGGATAAGAGCATTGGTTCCTTACCCGTAGTCAAGGATGACGAACTGATCGGAATCATCACTGAGATGGACTTTGTTCGCATTTCCGGACGACTCCTGGAACGACTGCAAGAGGAACGCCTTGCGGCCAAGGACCAAGAGGAAGAGAAGCCAGCCGCAAAGAAAAGCAAACGCAAAAAGTCTTAAGGTTAGTAGCAACTGACATAAGACTATCATACTGCTAAAAAGAACGAGGGCCATCCACATTTGCGGATGGCCCTACCATTTTCACATTCGAGAGTCAAAAATTCTTTATCTGATATTGATTCGCCGGGTAGATAGGCGCCGATTTTGTGGGCCTAGAAATTGAATCAAATACATACCCTTTGGCAAATCTCCAACGAAATATTTCTCTGCAGAACGATAAGTGAAGCTTTTAATTTCACGGCCAGCTAAATTAAATAACGCTATCCGTTGAATGTCATCATTATCACTTACCTGAATATAATCCACTGCTGGATTAGGAAACACCTGAAATTCTCCCACCCCTGACGAACCTCCATAACTCTGGAAGTTGGTCTGAGCCAGCAAAAATCCGGCACTTAAGCTAAAAAAGAGGAGGAGTATAAGGTGCTTCATATAGTCATGGGGTTAAGTTGGGATCATGAAAGTCTTTATGTAATAATCTTAAAAGTAGGGCAATTTGTTCAGCAAAACAAAGTTTTTCTACCCTGCTTAAACAAAAATTAACACCTTTCGCACAATAAACACTCATCGGCGGACGAGGCTGATTCGCCATTTTTTTGGTTATTTATGCCGTTCTGTCGGCTAATGTTACCGCTTAAGTCAGGTTTTGTCAGGTGAATGCTACCTATCTGATGGTAATTGATAGTATGCTAAAAAATCTCTTTGTTGAACCATGTGCAGCATAACAATAGCACTCCAGCATGACACCTTTTTTCTGTGCTGCACACTACTAAAACCTTACCTATGAAGCGTTTTCTACTCTACCTAATACTTTGCTCATCACTCACGCTACAGGCGCAGAGTTCCTTCAGTTACGTACCTCAAGACAGATGGGCAAACTACATCGGAATGGATCTAAGCGACGACTGGATCGTCACGGCTGGTTTCACCGGGCAATGCGATTTCCCACAAGTGACCTTACTCGACAAAGCCAGCGGGGCAGTCCAATGGCAAAACTTCCCAGAGACACAGGGGTACGGACGTTACACGGATGTGGTGTTCGCCGCCGACAGCACCATCTGGGCCTCTGGCTGGCTGGAGGAAGCAGATGATGTATCCGGATTTTCTCGGAGCATCCTCACCCATTTTGACCTCCAGGGCAACATTCTTTCCCATCGAGAGGAGGTAGAAGATTACTTCCCGAGTTTTGCCAGCTTGGAACTCGTAGCACTAGATGATGGACAGTTGTTCTGGAGCACAGCCGCTGAAGTACATCTCCTTGACAAACAAGGCAATACGCTCAACACCTGGGGCAACCCTAACAATAGTGCCGTGTACCATCTTTCAGCCGTTTCTGCGGACTTTTTCTTGGTTGGCACTCCAGAGGGCGTCTATAGAATTGATGCCTCGGGTGATATCGACACTTACTATTTGGACGACATTATTCCTGGCGATGTTTTAACTACAGCTGAACGAGCATACTGGCTGGTAGGCAATCAACTTGCCGCGTATGAGTATACCTCAGAGGAAGAATATTCTTGGTCCCTGGAGCCCAGTTTACTCAACTTTCCAAGAATGGAATTACAACCGGATGGAGATATATTTATTCACACATCTTTCAACCCTCCATACGCAACCGCCCTATACGTCGCAGATGCAAATTCGATTGTAGAATTAGAGATATTTCCCGCCGTCAATCAGCAGTTGTATCAGATGTCTCTTGACAATGGCTCCTACTACTTAATGGGAGCCGATTTATTTGAAGGAGAAGTTGGATTTAGGGATTTACAGCATGGGTTTGTTCACCATATCAACCCGCTTGCACCTACACCGCAACCTGATATTGGGGTAGAGGGCATCAATGTGGTGCTAGATTCCTTCGACCTCATCCCTTTTGACGACATATTCTATAATGTTCGTGCCTGGTGGTCAGGAGAAATCCAAGTCACCAATTTTTCGGACGTCCCGGTGGATAGCTTCTTACTGGCATCACCAGTCGATGGCGGATTCAACTGTGCCGAGGGCAGATACTATGAAAAGCATCCTGTGCGGATCGAACCAATGAGTTCAGTCGTCGTCCCCTTCTCTAATGTTACCTTTCTTGGAGCAAGCGTCGATGATGATGGGAATATCACCTTTGAGTATAATTTGTGCGTCTTCACAGGTGCACCCAATAGCGGGCTGGACGCCAACCCGCTTAATAATATCTTCTGTGAGTCATTTGTAATTGTAGATACGGAGGAGCAACTAGCCGAAAACGAAGACCTTCGCACGTTCCCGAACCCAGCGACAGATGAGGTCCAAATCCGTCTGGACGGAGCCTGGATAGAACGCGTACAGGTATTTGATATCAGCGGAAAACTGCTGATCGAACAGAGCGTAAACCAATTCAGCCAAGCCAAGTTGAGCGTAGATCAGTTGCCAAAGGGACTGCACGTGCTGATGATTTACACCGACAAAGGAGTGGGGCAGCAGCAGCTAATTATTCAATAGGCTAAACCCCAATTTGTAAAAAGGGCCTGGCTCAGAGAGGATTTGAGCAAGGCCCTTTTTACACACCCTATTTCTTACGTCGGCGAAGATCAGATTGGTGTTTAGCCGATAGCTTCGTTTCGGCAAACTCTATGGTTTCTTGCTCTTCATACTTCTCTAGTAAAGCACGAACCTTGCCATAGAAAAGCGTCTTGGGCACAGCGCTGGCAAAGTAGCTGTCATTTAGTCTTTCTGAGCTACACCCTAAATCAGAAAGTGCTTGTTCTATCTGACTTAAATCAGCAGTTGCATCCAACAAGGCAACGACAATAATTGAGTTGCCTGAGTTGAGGACTGTAGCGCGGTAAACTAACTTCTCCTGGTCCGCGTCCATCTGCGCTTCAAAGCGATCTGCCGTGGCCAACGGTAAGCCATAGAATGGTATACTAACCAATTCGTAGGTACCCGCATTTTCATCAATTACTTTGGCCCACAGTTCTTCTTCTACTGGCTCATCCATAACTGGGCTATGGTAGTTAAAAAGCACGGTAACGTGCCCTGCTGTATCTTCCATAAAGCGTTTGCTTTAATTTGACTATTTGACAAAGATAGGTTAGCCTCCAGGTTTAAAAAGTCCTCGTTCCGTAAAGCCCCCATGGATTGTCTAGAAAAAAGTAGGGTGCAGCGGTATTTCCACTGCACCCTTTTACATCTAAATCTTATATACTGAGAGCTTAAAGCAAGCCCTTAAAGTAAGTTACAAATTCGTCGATCGGCATAGCGCCCTTATCGCCTTCACCTTGGATACGAACAGCAACGGCGTTAGACTCCGCTTCTTTCTCTCCAACGATGAGCATGATAGGGATACGCTTCAACTCTGTATCACGAATCTTCCGGCCAATAGTTTCGTTACGATCATCGATATAACCGCGGATATCGTGGGCAGCTAGCTGTTGCTTCACCTCTTCGCAGTAGTCGTTGAACTTATCGCTGATCGGTAGAATAGCAAACTGCTCTGGTGTCAACCAAAGTGGGAATTTACCTGCTGTATTCTCGATCAGGATACTAATGAAACGCTCCATAGAACCGAACGGCGCACGGTGAATCATCACCGGACGGTGCGCTTTATTATCAGCGCCGATGTATTCTAAATCAAAACGCTCAGGTAAATTGTAATCCACCTGAATGGTACCCAACTGCCAAGAACGCCCAATGGCATCCTTGATCATGAAGTCGAGCTTAGGACCGTAGAAGGCCGCCTCACCCAACTCTGTCACTGTCTCAAGGCCTACCTCTTCAGTAGCCTCAATGATAGCCTTCTCAGCAGCATCCCAGTTCTCCGTAGAACCAATGTACTTTTCTGGTTTCTCTGGATCACGCAGACTAATCTGCGCCGTAAATTCAGCAAAGCCCATCTTCTTCAGTACAGTTTCAGTAAGGTCAAGTACGTTCAAGAACTCTTCCTTCAACTGATCGGGTGTACAGAAGATGTGTGCATCATCTTGTGTAAAACCACGCACACGGCTTAGGCCGTGCAATTCACCACTTTGCTCGTAACGATAAACGGTACCAAACTCAGCGATACGCAATGGTAAATCGCGATAAGAGTGTGGACGGTGTCCATAGATTTCACAGTGGTGCGGACAGTTCATTGGCTTTAGCAAGAACTCCTCACCTTCCCGTGGGGTATTGATTGGTTGGAAACTATCCTCCCCGTACTTCTCATAATGGCCAGAAGTAACATACAGGTCCTTCTTACCAATATGTGGGGTAGTCACCATTTTATAGCCGCGCTTTTCCTGCTCTTCACGTAGGAAGTTCATCAAGCGTTCGCGCAAAGCGTTACCCTTTGGCAACCAAATTGGCAACCCAGAACCTACTCGATCACTAAACATGAATAACTCAAGTTCCGAACCAAGTTTACGGTGGTCACGCTTCTTAGCTTCTTCCAGCATCTCTAGGTACTGCTTCAATTCCTTTTGTTTAGGAAAAGAAACACCGTAGATACGGGTCATTTGCGGGCGAGTCTCATCGCCACGCCAATAAGCACCGGCTACATTCATCAGCTTGATAGCTTTGACAGCACCGGTATTGGGTATATGTGGCCCGCGGCAAAGGTCTGTGAAATTGCCTTGGGTGTAAAAGGTAATATTTCCGTCTTCCAGATCTTCCAGAAGCTCCAGCTTATACTCGTCGCCCTTCTCCTCAAAGAATGCGATAGCATCCGCTTTACTGACCTCCTTGCGCTCGTAATCGTTCTTCTCGCGTGCCAACTCGAGCATTTTCTTTTCGATGGCAGCAAGGTCGTTCGTACTTAGTACGCGATCTCCGGTATCAACATCGTAGTAGAAGCCGGTCTCAATAGATGGTCCGATACCGAACTTGACGCCAGGATACAAGGCCTCCAGCGCTTCGGCCATTAGGTGAGCAGAAGAGTGCCAGAAAGTGGCTTTACCGTCTTTGTCGTTCCAGGTAAATAATTGCAGCCTTGCATCTTCTGTAATGGGGCGGTTAGCATCCCAAATTTCGTCGTTCACCTTTGCGGAGAGTACATTACGTGCCAAACCCTCACTAATGGATTTGGCCACGTCCATAGCCGATGAGCCGCTCTCCACTTGGCGCACCGAACCGTCTGGTAAAGTGATATTGATCATGTCAATAAATTATAGCCGCCAGATGCTCTGACGGGCAAGTGTTCTACAACAACACTAACTCCCGCCCAGCCGTTCCCAGAGGCTCGTTATGGATAAGCCGCAAAGGTAGGAACTACAGCTACACTGGCGAAGAACCCGCTAGAGATTTTATGGAGAATTACTGAAAGAATGTGGAGGAGCAGCTGAAATCCGACACTAATGATCTCCACTCCCCGTGATAATTGGCATTGTCTACCACATCTGTTAACTTTAGAAGAACAATTTGTCATCAGTAAACTAACATAAGATCCGTATGAAAAATCGAAAAATCCTCCTCTCTGAGAATGAGATTCCAGAGCATTGGTACAACATTGTGGCCGACATGCCCAACAAACCGCTCCCTCCCCTGCATCCAGGCACCAGGGAACCCATCGGCCCAGAGGCACTAGCTCCACTTTTTCCGATGGAGCTGATTAAGCAAGAGGTAAGTGCAGAGAAGTATGTAGAAATACCAGATCAGGTACGCGACATCTACAAAATGTGGCGATCTACACCGCTATTCCGAGCCTATAATCTGGAGAAGGCACTGGATACACCTGCCAAAATCTACTACAAGTACGAGGGTGTGAGTCCTAGTGGTTCTCATAAACCCAATACAGCGGTAGCACAGGCCTACTACAATAAGCAAGAAGGTGTAAAACGAATCACAACCGAAACCGGGGCCGGGCAGTGGGGAAGTGCGCTGAGTTTTGCCTGCAACCACTTTGACATAGAGTGTGAGGTGTACATGGTGAAGATCTCCTACCACCACAAGCCCTATCGCAAGCTCATGATGAACACCTGGGGAGCGCAGGTCTACGCCTCCCCTACCGACCTGACAGAAGCTGGCCGGAAGGTACTTGCAGATGATCCGGATTCGCCGGGGTCCTTGGGTATTGCCATTTCGGAAGCGGTAGAACGTGCTGCTACGGATGAGCACACTAAATACTCATTGGGTAGTGTACTTAATCACGTTTTACTGCACCAAACCGTGGTGGGGCAAGAGGCTGTGAAACAAATGGAAATGGCCGGAGATATGCCAGACATCGTTATTGCGCCATTCGGTGGTGGATCCAACTTTGCGGGCCTAACTTTCCCATTCCTGCGACTTAACTTGGAAGAAGGTAAAAACATCAGATGTATTGCCAGTGAGCCTGCATCCTGCCCTAAGCTGACACGAGGAGTATTCCGTTACGACTTCGGTGACACCGTAGGAATGACGCCACTACTGCCTATGTATACACTAGGGCACAACTTTGTACCCGCCCCTATCCACGCCGGCGGTCTGCGCTATCATGGTGCTGGAGTAATTGTAAGTCAGCTACTGAAGGATAAGCTGATCGAAGCAAGAGCACATGACAACCTGGAGGTATTCGAAGCAGGCGTGACCTTTGCGAAAGCAGAAGGAATCATTCCGGCACCAGAGGCCAACCATGGAATTGCTACGGCCATTCAGGAGGCACTTAAGTGTAAAGAGGAAGGTGTATCACGTACGATCCTCTTTAACATGTGCGGCCATGGTCATTTTGACATGAAAGCTTATGAAGACTACTTCGCAGGCAAGCTCACTAAGCACGAGCTATCCACTGCCGATATCGAGGCTTCTTTAGCAGAACTGGACACTCCAGTTCCTGAATAAGTATACTGTAACAAACAAGCGGCTGGTGTAGTACCAGCCGCTTGTCTTATGCTCTCAATTATTTTCGGTAGTCTAAGGGTGGTTCCCGATCGCCCAATAGCGCCTCGTACTGAAAATCAGCGCCTGTTCTTTCTTGCAGCTCTGCCTTAGCACGTTCGCATATTTCGGGTGCACGGAAGAGATCCATAGCCGTCAGGCTGATGGTCTTAGCGGCAACTATCATTCCTTTTTTACCAATACTCATGCCACCAGCAGCGACAGCTTGCCAGGAGTGTGCGCTAGTACCGGGCACCCAAGTAGCAGTTCGGAGCCCTGTGGTTGGCGCCACCCAGCTAACGTCACCTACATCGGTAGAGGCAGGATACACCCCCGGACTAGGATTAAAGGGCTGAATGCGCTCAGCTTGATCAAGTGTTATTCCTGGTCGGTTTAATGTCTGGAGGATGCTATCGGCAAAGTTTTTTTCTTGATCCGTGTACACTACACCACCTACTCTTTCCAGATTTTGATGCATCAGTTCCGCCAAGGTCTTATTGGGCATGAGGTTGTAGGAACCATGAATGATTTCATACTCCATCTGCGTTTCTGTGCCTTTAGCGGCACCTTCGGCAGCCAAAACGAGGCGCTCAAACAATCGCTTAACTTCCGCCCGGTCGGGGTGACGTACATAGTAGAAAGCCTCCGCAAAAGCAGGCACTACGTTGGGAGCCTCTCCTCCACGAGTGATCACATAGTGGATGCGTGTTTTTTCGCTGACGTGCTCACGCATGAGGTTGACCATATAGTTCATAGCTTCGACACCGTCTAATGCGGAACGACCTCGATGAGGAGCTGCCGCTGCATGAGATGCTTGGCCATAGAAGCGAAATTTGGCTGACATATTGGAAAGTGTAGAGCCCGCATCAGCACTATTGCCATCGCCGGGATGCCAATGCAATACGGCATCAACATCATCAAAGAGTCCGGCCCGAGTCATGTAGACCTTTCCTGCACCACCTTCCTCGGCAGGGGTACCGTAGAAACGTATTGTACCAGAAGTACCAGAACGCACCAACCAATCTTTGACAGCAATAACGGCAGCAGCAGAGGCCGTACCAAATAGGTGGTGACCACAAGCGTGGCCATTAGCAGATTCGGCGCGCGCCTGCTTATGAGCAACTGCCGCCTGAGAAACACCCGGTAAGGCATCGAACTCGCCAAGGATACCAATGACGGGGCTACCTGAACCAAAGCTGGCCACAAAAGCGGTGGGAATGTCGGCTACTCCCGTCTCCACGGCGAAGCCGGCAGCAGATAATTCAGATTGCAGTAGCGTACTGCTTTGTTGTTCTTGGTAACCTAGTTCGGCCCAACTCCATATCTGCTGAGCGATATCGCTATAGTGTGCCGTGTTCTGATCGATGCTTTCCAACACCTGAGCCTCGTCCTTGGATAAGGATGGCTGTGCTATCAATACAGTGAGCGATGTTGGAATAAGTATTGCGAATAAAAGCAGCCGTATGTTGCAGAATACAGTGTTCATGACTAATCCTTTTCTGTGAAAATAAGACACTGTGATAAAACTATCACTAGGAAATTGGACTAGCGATGTGGAGTAGCCACGCCTGCGGCGTGGGACTGTTCGCCAGCGGGCGAACAGCCGAGCGAGTAGCGAGCTACGCAACGTAGCGTACAGGCCCCAAAACAAATAAAACCCTCCAATGAGGGAAAAAGACAAATTTAGGCCCGCTGACGCCCCTTGAAGAGTATCAAAAACGCAAAGGCGACCGCGATGCCAAATAGGCACGGAAACCACCAGATTTGCGCCCAATCATGAAGGCCCGAAGGCAGGGTGTGCTTGCTCACACTTTGGCCCGCGACATAGCTACCAATAAATACGCCAATACCTAAGGTAAGCAGTGAATAAAAGCCTTGACCAGTACTTCGTAAATGCTCTGGCACGCGCGTATCCAGGTAAATCTGGGCGGACAGCATACTGAAGATATAGGCAATACCATGAAACAAGAGCCCTACGATGAACCACGCCTCGGAGGACTGGTGAATGCCGATAATGAAACAACCGTAGCGTACTCCCCAACACAAAAGCCCGATGAAGACAATAGTACGAAGCCGCCAAATGCGGAAGAACCACGGAATGGTGAGCATAAAGAGTATCTCGGTGATTTGCCCGATCGACATTTTGCCGGCGGCATTGGTTACACCTTGCTCATTGAGGAAGAGATTGACAAAACTGTAGTAGTATGAAGTGGGGATACAAATAAGCGCAATGGCTGCCACCAATACGATGAGGGAACGATCGCGAAAGAGGGCCTGCATTTCGGGCCCACGTAGGCTTTGCAAGAGGTTTTCGCTGCGCTTTTGGGGTGGCGTCGATGGTAAGGTAAATGAGTATAAACCTTGTAACACTGAAGCTGCAGATGCAATCTGAAACGGTAGCGCTTGGTCTTCAACTTGCAACCATCCAATGAATAGACCAATCAAAATCCAGGAAATGGTACCCCACACGCGCACACGCGGAAAATCTCGTTTGGTGTCTTTTATATGATGAAAGCAAAGCGAGTTGGACAGGCTAAAAGTGGGGAGATAGCACAGCACATATAGTAACATGGCGGGGTAAAACAGCTCAAAGGTTTTTAGTTGGGATAATGTAAAGAGCAGAACACCGCCGCAGAGGTGGAGAATACCAAGGAGCTTTTCGACGGAAAAGAAACGATCGGCCAGTAAGCCAAGCACAAAAGGAGAGACAGTGGCGGCAATGGCCGTGGTACCGTAAACCATACCCACCTCAAGGCCGGTGAAGCCGAGTGTCTTCTGCAAATAGGTGCCAGCAGTAACAAACCAGCTGCCCCAAATGAAGAACTGCAGGAACTGCAGGATGGATAAACGAAGATGCAGATACGGAACCATCCGCGAAAGTACAACAGTGCCCGGAATAAGTGTTGGGCCTACTCAAAAAACAATCATCCCGAACGCACGCAGAAGGCGGTTCGGGATGATTGCTAAGTGGTTCTTTACAGGTAATAATGCTTACCTGGACCTACCAGCCCGGAAGGAGGTTTAGGCCAAAGACTCCTCGAGTGCCTTCCACTAAAGGAAAGGCATAGTACGGCTCTACAACCAAGGCGCCGAAGAGGTTGATTCGTAGTGATGCACCAGCGGTGAATATTGGCTTCACCTCCGGAAAAGCCACATCTAGTTCGCCTGTTACCGGGTTCACCAGGGGTTCTCCGTCGCGGTCGAGGGTGTAGATTGGACCACGGAGCTGATCGTTTCGTGTCCAGGCTATACCTCCGTCAATGAAGAAGTTGAGATCAGAGAATAACGCCCTGGACTTAACTAACGCCAGTTGTCTTGGACCAGTAAATGGTATGCGTACCTCGAAACTAGAGACGAGCAGCTTGGAACCGGTGAGTTCTTCGAAATCTCGTCCGGAAGCCAAGAAAATCTCCTGCCCTTGTTGGCTATTCAGACCCCGCACAAACCAAGGAAAACCTAAGTATTGTGGGAATAGGTCATCGCTGTTGCCACCATAACGGCCATAGTGCGTGGCGCGGAAGGCGAAAGTAGCAGGCCGCATAAACTTATACCGTCGGTAATCTGCAGTAACCGAGGTGAAGTTGAACTCATCGAAATAGCGCCCTACGGCAAAACGGTATCGTTGACCATTTAGAGGAGCCGTGAGACCGAAGGAAGAATTATCACCCACAAAGGCTGCTTCTACCTGTCCGATTTGGAAGCCGGGAATATCGGCAATCTTATTGCGTTCCTGCCCAACAAGGAAGAACGTATTCGGCTGGTAGAAGAAGTCGCGCTGGTCTATTCGGCCCGAGTACAGCGAGTAATTGGCGCTGGCCTCAATACGAGTAGTGGTACTCAATGGCAGCTGCGCAAACACGCCAAGTTGCTCCTGGAAGATTCGCTGTTCGAACAGAGACTGGCGATCGACCAAGGCTAGATTACCGCCACCTAGATCGAGCGTATCACGGAACTCTACCTCTGATCCGGCAAAACTTCGGAAAGGTTGGTGGGATAAGGAAACACCCCAATGGACCCGTTTCTTGCGATTGATATAGGCTAGCACGCCACCAACATCAATCAGCTCACCGTTCATGGCAATGCTCGTGAAGAACTGATTATCTCCCAGAATATCACTAAACAAAAGGTCTACTCCACCGGCCACACCGGTAGTGGTACCAAAGGCTTGGTTGGAACCAATACCAACACCACCGCCGCCACCGATATAATCGAGCTTAAACTTAGGCTTGTACTCAATAGGTTGAATTGGAACCACTTCCTCCAGATCTGCACCAGCACTATTATCGGCCAAGAGTTGATCTACAATCTTGGGAGCACGCTGATTTACGCGAGGCAGCGTAGCAGCTGTCATATCTACATCATCTGGCGCTACAATATTGGATAGCAGATCGTCGGCCTCAGCCTGGTAGATTCGATACCCTTGAGAGCTGAAATAAGTATAGACTAAACGATTGCGCTTGCGGTCGATGCTGAAAGCAGGTGCGAAATGCGTAATACCACTTACACCGGTGATCAGGTCTGTCAATTGAACGATATTACCACCGCTACGCTCGTAGCGATAAAGGTTGCGGTAGCCATCACGATTGGAGAGGAAAATGATATCGCCATTTGCATCTTCTTCGGGATTGAGGTTATCGGCACCTGTGAAGAAGTCGTAGGTAGTCACCACACGAGAAGCCATATCAAGCTCCGCGATATTGAAGTGGTACTTACCGTGGTGGCGATGATCATTGCGCATACTCAGTTCATCCGTCGCAAAGACCAAGCGATTTCCTTCGGCTGAAAAGCTAGGATGCATCTCAGAGAATGGGGTATCAGTAAGCTGTTCCACCTTCTTGGTGCGGATATCATAGGCGTATAAATCTACCTGTCCATTAACCAGCCCCGTAACCACAATTGTGCGGCGATCTGGTGACCAGGTAGGGTTGCTAAAGGCTGGAACACCAGGAATAGGCTCTTCGAGTACCGTTTTTCCTGTTTCTGCCTCGTTGATGATTAAGATATTATCACCTTTAGATACGCCTACGTAGGCAAATTCGCGACTGTTTGGCGACCAAGCACCGGAGGATTCGATGTAATTAAAATCATCGATATGACCACCACGAGTACTACTTGCTACTTTGCGAATAATCTTACCCGTACGAGCCTCTGCCAGGAAAAGATCAATGCCGAAAACATCCTTTTCCGATAGGAAGATCACATAACGGCCATTGGGACTAATTTCTGGGGCAATATTCAGTCGACCAGCATTTTCGTTACTGATAATCTGTTTACCCACAAACGCCTCTTTGCGGCCATTGATCATTTCTTTGTAGTGCTCTTCAATGGCACCCTTCCAAAGCTTAGACAGGTCTTCACTCGTCATCCCGATAACTCGTCGGCAGGCGACATCGAAACCATACTTAGCCGTTTCCAGGAAAAACGGGGCAATGATATCATCCCCTTTCAGGCCAGTGACGAACACCCAGAACATCTGTCCGTAGCGATACGGAAAATAACGGGGGTTGTTAAGATCTCTGAGAGTAGGAAAATCATCATGTAGCACGGCGTCGCGCATCCACATGGCGGTATGTGCATCTACCGAGCCGATCGATAAATACTCCGCCAGACCTTCCACCATCCACAGGGGTAAGTTCCCGAGGTTTCTCAGACTGGTAGAATCACCATTAAGGATCATATTATACTGAAAGGCGTGGACTAACTCGTGCCCAAGGACATGGTGTGTCTGCTGATTGGACATAGCAATCGGCATTATGACACGGTTTTTAAAGGCCTCAGTTACACCTCCTGTTCCTACACCGATACTTCCGCTAATGGCATTGGTCTGCTGAAAATCAGCGTGATCAGCGTATAGGATAAAGGGGTTTTTCTCGAGGATAGTGTCCTCCAGTACATATTGGTGTTGTTCGTACCACTCTTCGGCCTGTGCAACAAATTTGCTAATAAAGGCATCATTATCTAAGTAGTGGTACAATTCAAAGTGGGGGCATTGGACCACCTTGAAGTCAAAGTTTTCGTAATTAGGTTTATTACGACCAAAGTACTGGGCTTGAAGTGTAGGCCAGCCCATGCTCAACACCATAAAGGCAAGCAAAATTCGTAAAGGCATAGATGGCAAATTTTTCATTGGTTAAGGGGAAGTTGTTGCTAATCTCTTTTGTCTTCTTACAACGCTAGACGTAGCCAACAGATGTATAGGATGGGTAGGTGACGCGTTAAACATTTCTTAAAGCGCCGCGCCCGGCAAGCTAGCTGACAAAAGAGTCCCCTACTCCTAAAACCGTGATAATCAGGAAATAGTTGGTCAAGGTACCAACGGCAAAAATTCCTTAGCAATAAAGAGGTGGCCACTAAATCGCTGCCAAAAACGTTATTATCTTGGAATTCGGCGTCATAAAAACAGAATTCCGAAAGCGCGTTACGCAATCCGGTGGATTTAACTTATATAGCGGGCGCTTGTTAAGAATAACAAGAAGCGTTCTCGCATCAAACCAAGCGATTATGAGGTATTTACTCCTAAGTGGGATACTGACATTAGTCATCGGCACCATGGCCGCCCAGGATACGGGCTACACTCAGGTGAATGGTCAGTATTTTAAATATATGGTAGACGAGTGTGGCGACACACTCATTGTGGCTGACTTGGATGATATTTCCATCTCTTCACTGCGTACGTTTGACAATGACGATGACTATCGTAGATATCGCCGCTATCGCCAGTATGCCATTAAGGTATACCCGTACGCTACTCAGGCCATCCGAATTTTCCGTGAAACGGAATATGCAACCAATAATTTATCCAAGCGCGAGTCCAAGCGCTATATCCGTCGCTTACAGCGGGAGCTCAAAGATGAATTTGCGGATCCGCTCAAAAACCTGAGTAAAACGCAAGGGTATATTCTCATCAAGATGATCGAACGAGAACTGGACACGCCACTTTTTGAGCTAATTAAAAACCTCCGAGGGGGCGTCACGGCCACTTATTGGAATACGATGGGTAAACTCTTTGGCCACCGCATTAGAGATGGCTATATCGATGGAGAAGATCGAATATTAGATGCCGTACTGGATGACTTTGATGTGTCCTACGACGTACCGATAACCTCCGGTGGCTGATCGGGTTCGGTGTCAAAAATTGAGACCCAAAAATTTCTATTGAACTAGATTCCCGCCTATATTTGGCTAGAATGCTATGATACACTCCTCTCCTATGAGGAGTACGATAGCAAAATCAGCGTTTATGCCTTCAACCGACGGATATCGCTTTTCTTAGTCGCCACTAGGTGAGTAAGCTCAAGCAATCAGAGTTGATCCGTCTTTACCGTTGTAGGCAGGTGCTTATGGTCATTTACAATAATGACTACAGTGGCACTTCTGATCTTGACACCATCCTCAAGATTTCCTGGGGCCGCAATTGACAGCTGTAATTGCAATGGCCAATGCTGAGTTATCGATGATGACTCAATTACGCAAGCCTGGGCCTAGCTCTTCCGTTGATCGGATGTAATAGCTAGGCAGATAGAACGGCTTTGAACTGGTGTAGGTGATGCCTGCAGCAGAACGGAGTCGGCGTGCTCTTAGCCCGAGAAGGGTTGGGGGTTACTGGTGATCCGGATAAAGAGGGTGGGCCCGCCGAAGGCGGTATTTCCGTAAACCATATCATCATCACAAGACAAAGCCGGTATTACTTCTCGTTCGAACGACCGAGAATAGACCTCAGCCAGCTTTTTTCGGTAGTGTAGAGCAAGATCGCAACCAATATCAACAAGATGGTATTCGCTCCCATGCGAACCACTAGGCCTTCTGGCAGCATTGGTTTAAGCCATTCTGACAGCCCCCATACCCCTAGTCCAAGCACCAGATAATACAGCATCTTATCCAGCCTGTAATCAACTGGCCAATACTTGCGCGTTAGGAGATACCCAGCTGTACTCATGCTCACGAAGCAAGCCAGACTGGCCCAAGCCGGTGCGTAAATGGTAATACTGGGTATGAAAATAAAATTGATAGCAAGGGTGATGATTGACCCCATTAAGGCAATATACCCAGCCCACCTGGTTTGATCGCTTAGCTTGTAGCCGATAGAAAAGTTATAGTAAAGCCCCAGGAAAAAGTTGGCTACCAATAGAACCGGTAAAATGCCTAACCCTTCCCGAAAGTCTGCTCCTAGGAAATACTGGATGATGTCCAGATAAAGCATAATTCCAACAAAAGCCAAACTACCCACTAAGGCGAAGGCTCGTGCTACATCAGCATAAATCTTTCGATCGTTAGATACTGCGGACTGGCGGAAAAAGAAGGGTTCAGCAGCATAATTAAAAGCTTGGACGAACAGGTTCATTAGTACTGCCAGCTTAGCCGCCGCGGCATAGGTTCCTCCAAGCGCAAGGTTTTCCTCAATACTTCCTGGTCCTAACTCCTTCAGTAGGGGAGTACCCACCAAGGTATTCACGATTCCGGCGAAAGCCGCCAAAACCAAAGGCAGTGCGTAGCTTAACATTCGCCGCCATATATCCTGAGCAAAACGCCAGGCCAATTGATAATACAAAGGCGACAAGAAAAGAAGGGTACAGCCGCTGGCTAGCAGATTAGCCCAAAACACATATGCGATACGCCTTTCTGGATTGTAAAGGGAAGCAGCCCAATTCACCTCTCGTTCAGCGGCCCAAGGCAAGAACTCGAGAAAGAAGAAAATCAAGCCAATATTGAGGACAATTGCACTCAGCTTCACAAAAGCAAAACGCAACGGCCGACTATCCATCCTTAGGCGCGCAAAAGGAATAGCAGCCAGGGCATCAAATGCAACGATCAATGTGAAGACCTGCACATAATCGCCGCGACCAGGATACTTCAGCCATGTTGCGATTTCTGGAGCAAGAACAAATAGAACCACGCTGAAGAATACAGTCGTTGCGATAATCGACAATGATGCTGTGGTAAATACCGTATCCGGATCTGATTGTTCTTCTTCCGCACGACTAGCAAACCGAAAGAAAGCCGTCTCCATCCGATAGGTGAAGAAGACTAGCAATAAAGCAATGTAGAAATACAGGTCAGTGACGATACCGTATTCTGCCTTCAGGAATATTCTCGTGAGGTAGGGCGTAAGGATTACCCAATTCACTACCCGTCCCAGAATACTACTGAGTCCGTAAATGGCGGTTTCGCCAGCTAGTTTTTTGACTAATGACATGCTGCCGCAAAGATAATCGCCTGTAGAACACCTTATATAACGGATGAGTATTTGTTCGACTTCCCTAAGAAATCGCCCCACATCATAAGGCCGACTAGTCGATGTTCAGCAGAGCAGGATAGGGCCTTCAGGAAATGATTGCAAGGCACAATATGAACACATTCAAAATTTAATTCTACCTTCGTCGTTACGTAATAAATGAGCAAAACCTATGATTAACGTCCAGCTACTCAAAGCAATATGTGAAACACCTGGAGCCCCAGGGTTTGAGCAGCGTATCCGCGAACTCGTTCTTGAAGAAGTGAAGTCGCTGGTTGATGACGTATCCGTCGACAATATGGGTAATGTAATTGCCGTCAAGCGAGGGCAAGAACGCAAAAAGGTTATGATTGCCGCCCATATGGATGAGATCGGTTTCATTGTTAATCATATCGATGAGGATGGCTTCCTTCGATTCCTGCCCCTTGGCGGATTCGACCCTAAAACGCTCACCTCTCAAAGAGTCATTGTTCATGGCCGTAAGGATATAATCGGTGTGATGGGCTCCAAGCCTATCCATTTGATGAAACCAGAAGAACGCACTAAGCAGGTGCCACTACAGGATTACTTCATTGACCTTGGCCTACCTAAGGAAGAAGTGATCAAATATATTCGGCCAGGTGACCCTGTGACCCGCGAACGTAGCCTGATTGAGATGGGAGATTGTGTAAACAGCAAATCCATCGACAATCGAGTATCAGTATTTATACTTCTAGAAGCCCTTCGCCTCCTTAAGGACGAAAAAGTGCCTTATGACATCTACGCAGTATTCACCGTACAAGAAGAGGTAGGCTTGCGAGGAGCAATTTCTGCGGCTCACTTGATCGATCCCGACTTTGGGTTCGGACTAGATGTGACAATTGCATTTGATGTGCCCGGAGCCCAAGGCCATGAAATGGTGACTAAGCTTGGTAAGGGTGCAGGTATTAAGGTTTTGGACGGTACCGTCATTAGTGACTACCGTATGGTCAACTACCTTAAGAAAATGGCTACCCAAAACGATATTCCCTGGCAACCTGAACTCCTACCTGCAGGAGGTACCGATACTGCCGGTGTTCAGCGCTATGGCAAAAAAGGATCAATAGCTGGCGCGATTTCCATTCCACTACGCCACATACATCAGACCATCGAGATGGCTCACAAACGGGATATCAAGCACTGCATTGACCTCCTCACTGTTGCCATCAGCAAGTTGGACACGTATAACTGGAGCTTCTCCAATACAGACGACGATGGGCAGACTCCAACTGCCGATGACTCCAAAGAAGAATTCTTCTAAAGTCAAACTAGTCAAGGCTGCACTTTCCTAGTACCTCTTTTCAAGCATTCCTGAAGAGACGCTCTAATTATTTTTCTCTTTTTCAATACTACGCAAATAGCTTGCGCAGTAAACTTCGATCATTGTATCAACAAAGCGCGATACAAGGGTTTCTATATGGATCTAACTTTTTCTTGCGAAAAAGTTCTTAAAAAACACTGATTATCAACACTTTGTGAAATACGACTAAAATTTTTTCATTTTTTTCTCGCAACACTGGAACTAAACATGGTTCTGATTTGGTTGATACGGCGTGCGCAAAAGTTGTGGCCCCGGCCAAAGCAATTGCGTGCGATAACAGCAAAAATTATATTTTTATGGTTCTGATGGCTAACAACGACGTAAGACGACGGGTCTTTGAGCGCGAGTTCCTCCCTGAACTCGATGCACTCTATGGATTTGCCTACCATCTCACATTTGATGAGACGGCAGCAGAGGATCTTGTGCAGGATACGATCGAGCGAGCCATCAAAGCTATCGATCAGTACCGGCAAGGTACCAATGCCAAAGCATGGTTATTCAAGATCATGCGTAACCATTTCATCAACGGCTACCGCAAAAAGGCGCGTCGGCCGAATATGGTGGACTATGAGGATGTTGCAGCGGTAATTCCTGACACGGAAACCCAAAACATCCCTTCCCTAATGGATTGGGACGATGAGAGTTTGGAAAGTATGGTAGGTGATGAACTATCAGCTGCTATGAATCGTCTATCTGACGATTTCCGAACAGTAATCATTCTGAGCGATCTGCAAGACTTCAAGTACGAAGAAATTGCAGAGATACTTGGTGTCCCAATTGGAACAGTGCGTTCTCGCCTGTTCCGGGCTCGTAACTTGCTGGCTAAGGATTTGAAGGATTATGCCGAATCAAACGGCTTCACTAATAATCGTACAAAAAATTCATAACCTTGCCTGAAGCAGGTTAAGCTCACCTGGAAGAACGTTTTCCTATTTTCTACCCTTGTTTCAACAAATTGCATTACCGGGTCGGAGGTATGGAAGCGTTCTTCGCAGGGAAAACAACAACGCCATGTTTATTACACCTTTTCACAATAAGGAACTTATCGCTACTGCCCCACCCAGTTGTGGCCAGCTAGCGTTTTTTGTGTCTGGTAATTGTTCGTGGTTTTATTGTTTTAACGGCATCAACCTACTAGGGCGAAGAAATTTTCCAGCCATGAGAGATCAGAATTTTCAAGACCTGATGCGCAAGCATAATAAAGACTTGCGGAACGATGGCCCCGGCAACGTCAGTGCATCATCATCGCAAAAATCAGCAGACGAAGCCCAATTTAATATAGATAGAGAATTAGAAAGCCAGACATCCTTTAAGCAGTTTTTAAAACGTAGCCTCCCTAATCGAAAGCCTTCCTCCGAGTTCATTCAATCTATCAAAGACCGGATCAAAACTATCGACTCTCCAGATTCCTCGATCTAAGTCTTTAGAACTCGTCGTCAAGAATTAGTTTCCTTTTTCAGTTACCTAGTTAAATAAGCTCCATGATCGTTGCTTATTGGCCTATGCTATGTTCCTCAATAAGGAATTAATTGACCGACTATCATCTACCCATTTCTTACGCTCATACTTGCTACTGTCACCTGGCAGTGAACAGATCTCATTTATCATAACAGAACCCATCTGCCCAAATAACACATCATTATTTAGGCAGATGGGTTACTAAGCTGATTTCGCTTGTCGGCATTTTCGTATCTTCAATGCAATACGCTAGAAGCAGCGATACCATTGTTGAACTTCAAAGCTTCCCGACTGTGAAAAAGCTATACTTCCTTTTTGTGCTGCCCCTCAGCACTATCTTCGTCTATGGACAAGAAGGCTTGCCACTAGAGCAACAGTTACTACTGGCACGTTATGACATGGAATGGACCGCTCCGGAATCACCTTACCGGGTAAATAAACGCCCATATAATGCCTTCCAGGAGTTTGACTTTGGTCTGTATTTACGCAAGGAAAAAGTAGAAATTCGGTACCTCTTTATCCCATTCGAAGATGACAGCAAGCGGGAACTAATCCCCCATTTGAGAGCTCCTAGAATGGCAATGCACCTGGCAAGTAATGATGAGGATAGCCATATCGCTGCTCATGAAATAGATCCTACAGTTCTGGATTCAGTCTATCAAGCTGACTGGGGACAAGTCTTTTACTTTCCGCCTAAAAAAGGCTTTAGTGAGGCAAAAGGTTGCCAAATGATGGCTTTATACCGAGAGGGGATTGGTATGTGTTTTGTCTTTCTACTTTTTGAGGAAGCACCTCCTAGTTTGCCCGATTTGGCTGAACTTCTCCGCTTTCTTCCTCGAAGATTGCAGAACTAACGAAACATATCTTCATCAAGTAGATCAGTTTCTGTAGACGTTTGTTGGACCGCATAATTCGGCATGCTTTTATATGCTGCAAAGGCTGCTACACCTCCGAAGATTATACCCGCTAAATTGAGTGCTAATTCATTCGTTCTATCCATGGTTAGCGACTGAACATCCATAAAGAGCCCTAGTAATAGTCCCAGTAGTAATTGCGTGCCCATGTAGGCAGCCAGGCCTATAAAGCCCCAGAGGAACTTATTAAGTCCGAGTTCGCCCGCTTTATTTACAAAAACTACGACAATAACAATTAGAACGATCATGACAAAGGTGTTTAGCTTCTAGCTAAAATAAGAGGAAGTTGGGATAATCAGAGATTTGATGCCTGCGACAGATTGAATCCGCTTAGCTTAACGGAATAACTTCAGCGTCGGCTATACCAAAAACTTGATCCCCTCTATTTACCGAAAGGATAGCCAAACCCGTAAAAGAACCGAAGGCTGGAAGTATGCCTTGTCGTTCTCCGAAGTAGAAACAAGGAAGTCGGAGCGATTGTCGGCCGTTTCCATGTAGTCTCACCCCAGGATGAACATGGCCGCACAGATTATACAATGCTGTTGCAACCTCCTCCAATGGTTCGTGAGTAAATCGAAAAGGTCCCTCGTCATGAATAACAGAGAGAATTTTCATCCGACTTTTCTGATACATTTCGCTAGGAAGTACGTCATGGTTGCCGGGCACCAGTTCAAAAGAAATATCCGCAAACTGCTCTAATAGCCCTTCCCACTCTTCCCAAACTAGATTGTAATCACTGTGGAATAAATCACCAAGGAGCAAGACTCGCTTTGGTTGAAAAGAAAGTAGTAGGCTGATTAAATGATCGAAATTGGCATCTTCCACAGCATCTGGAGCAGGTATCCCTTCTTTCCGAAAATGCACCGCTTTGCCCAAATGTAGATCTGCTAGCAGCAAGGCTTGAGCCTCCTGCCAGTAAATCGCTTTAAGAGGATGCAGCCACAAATGCTGCTCGGCTAAGCGGAAAAGTTGTGCGTGTGGGAATGTCTTCACGGAACAAAGATATCTTCAAAATCTAGCGCTTACGCAAATCAATAATTTTTTGGTTATGTAATTAATGTAAGGCTGCGTT
>ENA-UENT01000286-UENT01000286.1-marine-metagenome-genome-assembly--contig:-NODE-286-length-35529-cov-4.903989_pt1 | contig 35529 bp, 27 predicted proteins | sample MGYA00237879_ERZ529330 | MGnify/ENA primary metagenome ERZ529330 (study PRJEB26372, sample SAMN05368345) | marine metagenome | biome: cultured habitat; feature: ocean water; material: water; isolation... | reverse complement strand
CTTAGCCCTTGATTCGCGTGCCTTATATGGTTCCAATCTCAGGTGTTACTTAGGTGCCTTAGGTGGTTTCGGCAGTTAGTTGGAAACTATCATTTTGATTCTCATTATAATTTTGATGGTCTTAGTACATTAGCGAACCATTTTTCAGACTAACCAAATAGCATTCTCATGCGCACCGTACTCGACCGTTTCCTAGACTACGTTAAGATTGACACACAATCAGATCCTGCCTCTCCAACCCAGCCCAGTACACAAAAGCAATTTGACCTGGCTAAAGTACTGGTAGCCGAGCTGCAAGATCTAGGCCTGGAAGACATAGAATTGGACCCAAGTGGCTATGTCTACGCTACCCTACCGACCAATGTAGAGCATGACGTACCTGTAATTTGTTATTGCAGCCACATGGATACTTCTCCGGATAGCAGCGGTACGGGCGTAAAACCTATGGTGCACAAAAACTATGATGGTCGTGATCTGGTACTGCCTGATGATAATGATGTGGTAATTCGCATGTCAGAACATCCTGACCTGGCAGAACAAATGGGTAACGATATCGTGACGGCCAGTGGAACGACCCTCCTCGGTGCAGACAACAAAGCCGGTGTAGCAGCTATCATGTCAGCAGTTGATTACCTGCTCAACCATCCGGAGATTCCACGTGCCACTATCCGCGTACTCTTTACTCCAGACGAAGAAATTGGCCGTGGTGTGGACGAAGTAGACATGGAGAAGTTAGGTGCCGACTTTGGCTACACGGTAGATGGAGAAAAGCTCGGTTCGTTAGAGGACGAGACCTTTTCTGCTGATGGGGCAACCGTCACCATTAAAGGTATTAGTGCGCACCCTGGCTTTGCCAAAGGGAAGATGGTGAGTTCTATGAAAGTAGCTGCCGCCTTTTTGGATGCGCTGCCGAAAGATCACCTCACACCAGAATCTACCAGCCATAAAGAAGGATTCGTTCATCCCGTTCAGGTAGCAGGTACGGTAGAGGAAACAACGATCCGCTTCATAGTCCGCGACTTTGACACCGCAAAGCTTGCTGATCACGCCAATGTTATCCGCCAAACCTTGGATAGCGTTCTGAAAAACTTCCCTGGCGCCAGTGGCGAAGTAGAGGTAAAGGAACAATACCGCAACATGAAAGAGGTGTTGGATCAACACCCCCAAGTGGTAACCAATGCGGAGGAAGCCATCAAACGAGCAGGTCTAAATCTAATTCGCCGGAGCATTCGTGGTGGAACCGATGGTTCTCGCTTGAGCTTCATGGGCCTACCATGTCCGAACATCTTCGCCGGTGAACACGCCTTTCACTCGAAGCAGGAATGGGTAAGTGTACAGGACATGGAAAAAGCAACAGAAGTGTTGGTCAACCTGGCACAAATCTGGACGGAGTAGTACTATTCGGTAAACCTCACACAGGCTGGTGAAACACAAACGCATTATGATAGCGGGCTGTAGTGGTTCGGGCAAATCAACCTTTGCTCGGCAACTAGCTGCTGTCATCGATCTACCCTTAATTCATCTAGATCAGGAATATTGGCAGCCTGGCTGGGTGGAGCCTAGCAAGGAATGGTGGCGTCAGAAGGTCAGTGAGCTGGTGAAGCGGGACCAATGGATCATGGATGGTAACTACAGCGGCACTTGGGATCTCCGTCTTCCGGAAGCGGATCTGGTTATCTATTTATGCTACCCACTGTGGCTGATCCTGTGGCGGGCTACAAAACGCCAATTCCGTTTTCGCGGTACCGTTCGCCCGGATATGGCCCCTGGCTGTCCCGAGCGATTCAACTGGGCGTTTTACCACTTCGTAGCGCGTTGCTACTTCACCCGCAAGCAGAATCATCTAAGGCGTTTAGAAAATCTTGGTGGGAATCCAGAGGTACTCATCTTCCGACGCCCATCGCAGTTGGAGAGATGGTTAAGGGTGCAACAAGGCTAAGTGGAAGGAACTTTTCCTTTTCCTATACAGTTGCTCTAACAAGCACAACAGTTTTTTATCTTTGCGCCCTTAATTAGCGCAGAAAAAGCAGCATACTAATGGCCAACGTGATCCAGATCATTCAGGACAAGGTAAGTGAAGCCGTACAGGAGCTTTACCAAACCGACTTTCCGGCAACCCAAGTACCTGTCAATACGACTCGCAAGGAGTTTGAAGGGGACTACACCGTAGTGGTTTTCCCATTCACCAAGGCAGCACGCAAAGGACCGGAGGCCATTGCTCAGGAAATTGGTGAATACCTGGAAGGAGCAGTTGCTGAAATTGAGCGGTTCAATGTCGTAAAAGGTTTCTTGAACCTAGTGGTTAGTGATGATTACTGGAAGAACTTCCTATTGGACATGGCCACGGAAGAAGAATACGGTAAGCAACCTGCTAACGGGCAAAAAGTATTGGTGGAGTTTTCTTCACCCAATACCAATAAGCCGCTTCACCTGGGACACATCCGGAACATTCTTTTGGGTTGGTCTACTGCGCAAATCATGGAGGCCGTTGGTTATGATGTGAAGAAGATTCAGATCATCAACGACCGGGGTATTGCTATCTGTAAAAGTATGCTGGCCTGGCAGAAGTACGGCAAAGAAACTACGCCAATTTCTACCACCACCAAGCCAGACCACTTCGTTGGTAAATACTACGTGTTGTTTGAGCAGTACTTCCAGGAAGAATACAAAGAATGGCAAGCATCTGCTGAGGGAGTAGCCGTTTATGAGGAAAAGAAGAAAGAGGAGGAAGCGGCCGATAAATTCTTCAAGCGGTACAAAAATCTCTACTTCAACAACTATAGCCAACTGGGCAAAGAAGCTCGGGACCTATTGCTAGCGTGGGAAGCCGGTGATGAGCAGGCCGTAGCGCTTTGGAAAAAGATGAACAACTGGGTGTATGCCGGTTTTGACATTACCTATGATAAACTAGGTGTCAATTTCGATAAGCTCTACTACGAGTCACAGACCTACCTGCTGGGTAAGGAGATGGTTCAAATGGGCCTCGACAAAGGCGTATTCTACACCTGTGACGACGGTTCTATCGAAGCGGACCTCAGCGATGCTAAGTTGGACAAGAAGAAGATCCTGCGGAGCGATGGTACATCACTCTATGTCACCCAAGATTTGGGTACCGCCCACATGCGGTACGAAGACTTTGGTGCCGAAAAGATGGTGTACGTCGTAGCTGACGAGCAGAACTATCACTTCCAGGTACTATTCGAGTTACTAAAGCGGTTGGAAGAACCTTATGCAGAAGGATTGTACCACCTGTCTTACGGCATGGTGGATTTGCCCTCCGGCAAAATGAAATCTCGGGAAGGCACTGTAGTTGATGCGGACGATCTGATTGCCGAAGTTGTAGAAGAAGTGCGGGCCAATTCAGAAGAGCGGGATACACTTAATGACCTCTCTAAAGAAGAGAAGGACACCATCATGCACCAGGTAGGCCTGGCAGCTTTGAAGTTCTTTATCACTAAGGTGCACCCGAAGAAACGGATGACCTTTGACCCAAAAGAATCAGTAGACCTACAAGGACAGACCGGACCGTACATTCAAAATGCCTACGTGCGGATCCAGTCCGTACTTCGGAAGTGGGAAGGAGCTGCAGCCAGCGAAGCAGCTACCTACCCATCATTAGAAGCGGAAGAGAAGGATCTGATTGCTCAGCTTTTTGCTTTCCCTGGCATTCTTCAAGAAGCGGCAAAATCTTACGATCCCTCCACCTTGGCGCAGTATGCTTATGGTCTAGCTAAATCTTACCATAAGTTCTACCACGATCACAGCATTTTGAATGCAGATACTAACGCGGCGCGGGATTTCCGGTTGGCACTAAGTGAGGCTGTAGCTAATAGCCTGAAGTTTAGTATGAAACTCTTGGGTATTGAGATGCCACCTCGCATGTAGAAGGAGACAAGTCTCTTCATTACAATGCAGCATTCGGAATCGACCGGGTGCTGCATTGCTGTTTCAGGTAGGAGCATTTCAGAACATTTCCTGGCTCGCCTTAGGCATTATGCACTCCTTCCATCTATTTTTAGTGTTTGCCGCAAACAAATAGATACAGGATGAAAAGAATCGTCGCAATCATAGTACTGATACTACACTTCGGTGCATTAATTTGGGTCTTGAACATGTCCAGCGCAGATCACTTTCAGCTCTGGCGTCAGGCTCAAAGCGTAGAGGCAGAAGTTGTCAATTTTACTTTCGACCATGAGCTGCAAGGAATGGTCACGCTCAGCTATCAAGTAGATGGTCAATCTTACCAAAGCGACATTGATGGTTACTTTTCGGACTTCACCAAAGGCAAACCCTTACCAATTCTGGTTTCAGCAGATAATCCCAAAGATATTTACTGGAAAAGCGCCGTCCGCTTCTGGTTTTGGGAGATCGTCATATTGGTCATTTGGGGGTTGATACTCATGTGGCTGACCAGTAATTTAATACCTGCCTTTCGTCGCCATCGCCGAATTGCCATTGGCATCACCTTAATTGGAGTGGCCCTACTTGGTTTTGCCTTTCTCCAACGCCAATATAAATCCATCAAGGACTTCAAAGCTGCGGGAAACCCGGTTGCCGCTACTGTAGAATCTGTTGCAGAGGATACCTGTTCAAGATCTGATGCCAGAGATAACATGGAAGAATATACCTGTTACAAGCCTACCTACGTCTACACGATAGGCCAGGAAACTCATCGTTATGAGGTATTCTGGCCTATTGATGAAAAGCCTGCTGTTGGTCAGGAACAAGAACTGTGGTATTGGAAGCAAAACCCTAGCGTAGCCCGTGATCTCAGTACTATGCTTTCCCGCTCTAGTTATATCTTCTTAATGGTCGTTGTGATTGGTCTATTTTTGTTTGGTCTTCGGAACTTACTACCGCGTCGGAAGCCTTATTAATAGTAGGGTAATTACTATCTTTGCAAATTCATCCAAAAAGCAATTGGAAACATGAGTTCGGAGACTCGCGAAAGCCTCAATTTTATTGAGCAAATCATTGTAGAAGACATCAACAACGGGAAGCATTCCGGCACGGTTCACACCCGTTTCCCGCCGGAGCCAAACGGCTATTTGCATGTCGGTCACTGCCGGGCCATTGTCCTCAATTTCGACTTGGGGATTAAGTATGGCGGCAAGACCAACTTGCGGATGGACGACACCAACCCCACCACTGAAAAGACGGACTACGTCGATAATATCAAGAACGATATCCAATGGTTGGGTTACGAGTGGAATGGTGATGTATTGTATGCCAGTGATTACTTCGAGCAACTGTACCAATACGCTGTAGACTTGATCAAGAAGGGCCTCGCTTACGTAGACGATTCTACCTCCGAGGAGATGGCTGCGATGAAGGGCGACACTACTACTCCTGGTACCAATAGCCCTTATCGAGATCGCTCAGTTGAAGAAAACCTGGACCTCTTCGCCCGCATGAGAGCAGGTGAGTTTGAGGATGGCACCCACGTGCTACGCGCCAAGATTGATATGGCCGCACCAAACCTTCTGCTGCGCGACCCAGTTCTGTATCGGATCAAGCATGAGCATCATCACCGCACCGGCGACGAGTGGCCGATCTACCCAATGTATGATTTCGCTCACGGACAAAGTGATAGTATTGAGGGTATTACCCACTCGCTTTGCTCTCTGGAGTTCCGCCATCACCGCGATTTGTACGATTGGATAATCGAGAAGCTAGATATTTTCCCAAGTCGTCAGATCGAGTTTGCGCGTATGAACGTAAGCTACATGATCACCAGTAAGCGTAAGCTACTGAAACTGGTAGAAGAAGGTCATATAACGGGTTGGGATGATCCACGCATGCCTACCATCGCGGGGATGCGCCGTCGTGGATTTCCTGCGAAGGCTATTGTCGACTTTTGCCGCGGTATCGGCTTGACAAAGCGCGACAACGTAATTGAGATCGAACGCTTGGAGTACCACGTACGTCAAGAACTGAATAAGATTGCTGATCGAGCGATGGCCGTACTCGATCCACTCAAGGTGGTCATTACCAATTATCCGGAAGGACAAACGGAAATGCTTACTACCATCAACAATCCAGAGGATGAGAATAGTGGGAGCCGAGAAATTCCGTTCAGTCGTGAAATCTATATTGAAAGGGATGATTTCAAGATCGAAGCACCAAACAGAAAGTACTTCCGTATGGCACCTGGTCGTAATGTACGCTTGAAGAGTGCTTACATTCTTCATTGCGAAAGCTACGACACCGATCCTGAAACGGGAGAAGTGACTACTGTATATTGTACGTACTACCCTGATAGCCGCAGTGGACAAGACACCTCAGGTGTCAAGGCCAAAGGAACCCTGCATTTTGTAAGTATCGAACACGCAGCGGAAGCGGAAGTACGCATGTATGATCGTCTATTCACTGATCCTGTGCCTACCAGCCACGAAGACAAGGATTACCTGGAGTTCTTCAATAAGGAGAGCCTAAAGACAATCACTGCTTACATTGAGCCTAGTTTGAGTAGCGTAAAGCCAGGAAGCCACTTCCAGTTTATGCGCATCGGCTATTTTGCAGCGGATACAAACTCAACTCCAGAGAAGCCAATATTCAACCAAACGGTGAGCCTTCGCGACTCCTATAAGCCGTAGCAGATATTAGGTAAAAAGAACCGCAACGCCCCAGTTCTACTGCAATAGAAGAGCTGGGGCGTTTTTCTTTTCCCTTCAATTTGTGACGCAAGGCAGCGCTTTTTTCAAAGAAGACAAGCTATCTACGATGTCACAATAAATTCAAGCTTAACATTAAATTCAATTCAAATATTTAATTTTTTAATGTCAATTAATGTATCTTCGTAATACTATTATTAAGGCCATATCAATTCCAATATTCAAATCCATTCCCTTTTTGGCCTGATACAACAATCTCTTTGTTCCGGTAAACTGCTAACATCTTTACTACCAAGTAGGTAGATCACTAAATCCATGTTGATTTAGCGACTACTACCCTATTGAGAGCCTGAGTTAGGGTACTGATCCCTTAAGAGCTATGCTACCACCATTCCTCCCCAATGGACTATTCCATTGGTTGGGTATCCGTGCTTTTAATCAACCCAACTCATAAAGATGAAAAACAATTTTACCGTACTTGTAGTCTTACTTCTTGGTCTTAGCTCTCTAAACGCACAGGTGGATCAATTATCCACCATCCTCGGTCTTTTGAGCGATAATGCCGAGCAGACCTTTATCGATCAGCTTAATGGTTTAAACGATAGCTTATTGACCGATCGCTTCGATGGTCTTCGCTTCACCGATATAGAACTCGGAGGAGCACAAGACAGCCTTTTCAGTCACATCAACAACGGCTCCATGCCAGAGGCAGATTCCTTGAACGCCTTCTGGAACTTCAATGAAGGAGAACTTGGCAGTCTCCTGTCTGGTGGAACGCTGTCACCAGAAGACTCTGCTAGCTTGAGTACTACCTACTTCGATTTAAATGGGAGCTGGTATGACAATAATGACTCCTTGAACAGCGTCCTAAACGGTTTCCCTCCTATTGACATTGGCGCCATTAGTCCGGAAACCAACGATGGCGAAATTCGCTGGGAACAGTATCAGGGTCCTTGGCACCAAGCTTATCGCGAGCTACTCAACAATCAGTTCTTACCTACTTTGGAGCAAACCGAGAACGGAGGATTGACTGACCTAGAAGACGTAACCGACAACACACTATTCAGCAGCGTAGGCAATATCGAAATAGCTTACGGACAAGAATGGAGCCAGGTACAATTTTATCGGGAACGCTATCAGGCTCGTAGTAATGCCGTTCGAATTGCTTCCGTACCAAGTTACCGTCAAGAACTGGAGGTACGTTGGGCCCTAGGAGCGTCCTTCTTCGATACGAACCAAGGTGCAGCCCTGGATGAATCACTGACTTTGACTGATGGTTTTAATCCGCTGATGTACAGCGGTAGTTTTGCCCTGATGTACCTACCTCGTTTCGGTTCTATCGGCCAAGACGCCTCTTTCCATCTCTACACTAGTGTAGGTATGGACCTCGGCACCTATGTTCCTGCTCACGTCAGCAACCACTCTCCTATGGCTAGTAACCGCGTCGGTAAGACTACAGGTTTTGGCCCGCAGGTGGGAGCAGGTTTTGTGGTAAACTACAGTGAACTCTCCTTCTACAGCTACGGAACGATATCAAGCGGTTCGGTAGTCAATGACTTGGATCTCGACTACAACTATGATGCTGCTACCATCAATGCCGGCATCCGGTATGGCGACTCCGTGAACTTCCTATTTACCAGTGGCACCTCTAGTTGGGCCCCCAAGGGTCGCAAAAGTGTAAACTTCACCCGCTTTACGGTAGGGATCATTTTCTAGATAATATCCTTCATTGTGAAGAAAGCGGAAGGAAACTTTTTGCTCCCCAGGAATGTTGCTACTTTTGGACATTCTTAAAGAAGAATGGTTTCACATTCTTGGGGACGTAATGGCATCGACAGGAAAGTGAACGGTTTAGTAAGCATGCCGGAGTATGATAGCTCATCTCCGTTAACAAATGGCTATTAACCAATTCAAATGGCAATACTCAGTATGCCATGGCTGCCTAATTCTAGGAATTAGAAAGCCTTTGTGCCGTGCGTTTGACGCCTAATACACAGCGTGCCGCATATCAAACAACCTCTTAGGCTAGAGGACCACCTTGCTTCGAGTGGAACTTGAAATTCAGGAGCTAAGGCTGTTACATGGGAGGGTTTCCAATCCTACCAACAGCTCGAAAACCTTAACTGGGAACTAAGCATGTAGAAAGCTCTATCGTGCTTTCTCTGGACCCGAGTTCGACTCTCGGCGTCTCCACTCCAACTCGCAACTGGCTTTTTAGCTGGTTGCGAGTTTTTTATTTCTATACTACAGGGACGCTCTCATACCTTTTGATTCTTTCTGCTCATCTCCGTACTATTGTAAAAAGCGTTGCTGCAGCATGAATCGTTCTTTTCTCATCCTTAGCTTAATCCTCGCGTGCATTGTCAGCCTTAATGGGCAAATTGCCGTTCAAAAAGACGGTAATGCCTGGTCTCTTATCGTCGATGGTAATCCTTTTGATATTAAAGGGGTAACCTTCGGATATGATCAAGACGTGGCCAACTATGACAAGTATTTTGAAGATCTGCAATTTTTAGGCGTCAATACTATCCGCACCTGGGGAACAAACGAGAACACAGGTGCACTCCTGGATGCTGCGCATGAACACGGCATGAAAGTGATGGTTGGCATCTGGATGCGGCACGGCCGCTCAGGAATGGAAGGTGATGATAACTTCAATTATGTGGAAGACTCCGCGGGGAAGGAGGAAATGCTCAAAAATGCATTGGAGGTAGTAGAACAATACAAGGACCATCCTGCCGTATTGACCTGGGGGGTAGGTAATGAAGTATACCTTAATACTGCAACAGACAAAGAGAAACGTGCCTACTCCGTTTTACTGGAGCAGATTTGTAGCCAAATCAAAAAACTAGATCCAAACCACCCGACCACCTCAGTAGCAGCCTGGACTTTCGGTATGGATTGGTGGAACGAGCTTGTTCCCTCTCTTGATATCTACGGTCTGAATAGCTATGGCCCAGGGGTAAACGCCTTGGCAGCAGAGTTGACTAAAAGAGGGATTGACAAACCATATGTCATTACTGAATTCGGCGTTACCGGTGAGTGGGACATTCAGGAAAAGCAACACGGGATTGAAGTAGAACCAAGTGATCAGCAGAAATACGACGCCATTGTAGAGGGTTATCCTAACTGGATCAAAAACAAACCTGCTTGCCTGGGGGTCTATGTCTTTCATTACGGAAATGGAAACGACTTTGGTTCGCCTTGGTTGCTGACTCACCATAAAGGACATTACCGCCCGCAGTACTGGGCCATTCGAGCGGCCTACACTGGCGAAGCACCAGTTAACCACGTACCAAAGATCAGTGTATTTGAGGTGAATGACGGACCACATGAAAGCGGAGCTTGGGTCCCTGTAAGACTTGAGGTTGCAGATAAAGAGAATGATGCCCTGACCATCAGCTTTCACTACAATCAACGCAGCGGTAGCCGCAAGCGAAAAAGCCAGGTCAATGATCTTCCCTTTCGGGGAAACCAGAAGGAAGGATTTGAGGTACAAATGCCCGTTGAAAATGGTGCAATCAAGGTATATGTAAATGTTGTCGACAGCTATAACAATGTGGGTATAGCGTCCACTGCCGTGGTAGTAGAAGATGAAGTAGCAAGTCAGCGGAAATACCTTGTTCCCAAAGCTAATTTACCCTTTTACGTATTTCAAGAAGGGGACGAACTTCCCTACTTCCCCTCAGCCTATATGGGGAACAATAGCGCTATGCACGTCAATACCAAAAATACCATTCACGCCAAAAACGGCGAAGCTTCACTGCAAGTCATCTACGACGCTGAGCAAGACTGGTATGGCTTAGGTTTAGTTGATCCGGCTGATGATTGGGGAGAGAAACTTGGCGGATACGATCTATCTGGAGCCACCACCTTTAGTTTCTGGGCACGAGCCAGTAGTAGCAAGGTAGTGGCCACAGTAGGCTTCGGCCTCATTGGCGATGATCAACCTTTTCCAGATACCGCTAAGAAGTCTATCGAGATACAGATGGCCACGCGCTGGACCAAATACAGCATTGACGTGAGTGATTTAGATCTAAGCTGTATCCGATCCGGGCTGGTGATATTTTCCGGCGGAATAGGTACCGCTCACAAAATTTACTTTGATGATGTGATGTTTGAATAAAGCCAGTGTTTTCCTGAATGTAGAATTCATCAGAACCTTGCACTAGTCTCCAAACATGATCATTCTAACTGAAACTATCGAGTGAAAAATCGCTTCCTCAAATTTATCATGGGCCTCGTCCTAATGGGCATAACCATCATGTTCGCAAGTCGGGCAGTGGTGCCCTACTTTCAGTTGGCCATTGAAAGCAAGGAGTGGCCCTCAACCATGGGTTACGTCACTCAAAGTGAAGTGGATGAATCTGCCGGTGAGTTCGGCAACAAGCGCCGGTTGCTATTCACTTATCGGTACGAGGTAAATGAAGTACTCTATCATAACTCCGGGCGCTACATGAACGATGGAGAAACACCACAACGGGCCAAAGGAGGTCTTTATCGCTTTGCCGAAGCCCATCCGCCAGGCGATAGCATTGTCATTTACTACAATCCCTACGAACCAGGACAAGCTACCACCTTTACGGGTACTTATTGGTTGCATTGGGTGATTTTAGGCCTGTGCATCTCCTTTGCCTGCTTGAGTATAGCCTTATTGTTCTTCCCGCACAAGGTGAAATTTCGGGAGTACTACCGGTAGGCCAACTACAGCTGTATGACATCACTGTTCGCAAACAGCTGCGCAACCGCTTCCAAGGGCACATCCAGGTGCTGATACAATTGTGGCGGTACGCTGATATCTGCTAGAAAGAGGTCACCGACAACCGCTTTCGCAGCCTCAGCATACAACCCCTGCTTTGGTAAGGCCAAAGTAACCGTAGCGGCGGCTTTGATGCACGGCTCATATACATTTCCAGAACTCAGATGCAGACCAGAAGGCGTATCCAAAGCCAAGGTCGGTGTAGGCTGTGCATTGGCCCACTCAATAAGAGACTTCGCATTCCCCCGCGGATCGCCTTTAATTCGATAACCGATAACGCCATCTAACAGTAGATCATAGTCACCAAGCTTAGGCAGATCTTTGATCTCCACTTCCGGCACCCCCATCTCATGGATAATGCGCAGTTGATGAGCGGTCACTGGGCTGAGTTGGGCCGGATTAGCCGTAAGGCAGACCGTCATATTTGCACCCCAGCTCTGTAATCGGCGGGCAGCTACAAGAGCCCCTCCCCCATTACCGCCAGTGCCCACCATGGCCAGGATGCGTTTGCCTTTTAAGGCTTGAGGAAAGAACTTCTCCCTCGCCACTATCGCTAAGGAGCGCCCAGCATTTTCCATCATCTGCTTAAGCTCAATACAATAGCTCTTTATCATGAGGCGATCCACCTCTATCATTTGTTCGGTGGAAAGAACCGGTACGTTGGCTGGCGCGGGAGCAATTACAGGCATCAGGTACTCAATTTAATCTGACAATTGTTGTCGATAAATATCAGAGAACTCCCTTATTCCACCAAATTAAGTTGGGTGCCATTTATCATCCTAATTACCTGATCTAATGCAGGACTACCCAATACTTAGAAAAGGCTGTTGTAACTTTGAGAATCGGGTCCTTTCTGGCCACCACCACAACTTTAACCAAATTCATCGATGAATCAACCGACACTCCCCATCTACGACCTTCACTGTGATCTCTTACTCTATCTCGCCATTATTCCAGACGCCAGTATCAATGCTACCGAAGACATCGGAGTTACTCTCCCTTACTTAAAGGCAGGAGGCGTACATCATCAGGTAGCTGCCATTTTTGCCCGAACCGATGATCAAAGCGTAAGCTGGGGAGAAAAGCAGTTGGCTGCCTACCAAGCCTTACTCGAACAACCTGATTTCTATGCCTTTACCAGCGCTAATCAAATTACCGGCACTCCCACAGGTATTGGTCTAACGCTCGCTATTGAAAATGCTAGTGTGCTTGCACTAGAAGATGAGCCGATTCAGAGAGCTTTTGATCGTCTGAAGCATATCCTGGACATGGGTGGTCGGTTGTTCTACATCACCATGACGCACCATACAGAGAATCGTTTTGGTGGTGGCAATTATTCTGATGTGGGCCTCAAAGCCGATGGGGAAAGGCTATTGGAATTCATGGCCGAACACCAAATCACAGTCGACCTATCGCATACCAGTGATCAATTGGCAGAAGGCATTCTAACGTACCTGGAAAAGCAAAACTTGAGTATTCCAGTTATTGCCAGCCACTCCAACTTTCGAGTACTTAGAGACCATCCACGTAACCTGACGAACGAGATGGTACAAGAAATTGTACACCGCAAAGGCCTGATTGGTGCTAACTTCCTACGTCTATTCCTCGATGGCTCTAAGGCTGAAAGCCTATTGGAGCACATCATCTACGGGCTAAAACACGCGCCAGAGTGCATGGCCTTTGGAGCCGACTTTTTCTACCGGCCTGCCATTTCTGCTCCGGAGCGACAGCCATTATTCTTTACGGAGTATGAAGACGCCGGGCAGTATCCCAAAATACTACGACAGTTAGGTGAAGCGGGCATTGATGAACATGCTCTCCAATCTTTAGCGTACGGAAATGTGCAACGATTTATCCAAGAAAATTGGTAAAGCGGGAAGCGTAGATTAGTCCATGCGAGTCAGATCCAAATCGCGGATCATGAGCAGATAGGTCCGTGAGAAGTCCAGCAAATTGTCAAAAGACAGCGTGCTGATCTGTGGACGGAGCTGCGGATAGCGAGTGCGATGTTTCTTCGCAATTTGATCAATCGCCTTCCGGATAGCTTTGCTGTTCAATCGCCCGGTATCGGGATCACAGTAGTCTGGTTTAAAGCCTAGTTCCCGGAAATAGGCGGATTCCGTCACGCGGTAGAACAAGTGGAAGAATTCACGGTCTGGTTGCGGTACGGCGTAGACAAACAAGCTGTACCCCACAATGTAATGCGGGTAAGCTTCAGCGATCCGGTAGTAACCGTTCTCCCGGTACCAGTCCATTTGATGCAATTCTGCATCAATGAGGTGGGCAATCCGGTCGTGGGTAACGGGCGCAGTAATGCCAAAGGTGGTCTTGACCGCATACATCTCGCGGCTGTATTCTTTCTCTGAACGCTCCAACAGCTTTTGCAACTCGCCAATGACCATCTCATTCTTCTGGACCAAGGTCATTGCACTGTCTTTAGCGTAGAAGCGGCGATGAATCCGCTCCAAAGTCTCCATGGTGAAACCTTCGGGCTTTGTCAGATAATCCAAACGGTAGACCAGTGCTAATAAGAGGCAGGCAATACCGCTAGGGTATTCATTCCGGTTGAGCGGACCATCCAAAGCCTCTTGCAGGGCTGCTCTGATTTGAGATACGATGTAGTGGTGCTTAGCCCCAGTTTCCGTTTCCGGTAGGGAACCTAAATGGGAAGAGTCGACTGATTCCATATGGCCAAACTCTTCTAGCAGCAGATCATCCTGCTTATCGGCTTGTGTAGCCAGTTCCTTTAGGGCATAATACAGCTTATAAGGAGAGGCATCTACCGTATCCGTGTCAAAGACAACCACAATGTGGTTATCAGGATCGAGTGAATACCGGCTGAACTTCAAGGAATAGTTTTGCTCCACCAAACGGCGCAGCAGTTCCGGACGAGGCTCCGTTACTCGCGCTACTCTAGCCTCCACACGTAGGCGTTGGCGTGTGGCCCAACCCACTACTCGCTTACTGCCTTGAAACAGCTCAAAAGCAAGACCTTGGTCCGATTTTTCCCAGACCACATTGTCTTCTGCTTCATCCCGCAAAAAGAATAGAAACTGCTCGTAGGCGGCCAGGTATTTACCTCTTTCAAACTCTTCCAAGGCTAAATCCCAGGCATCGTAGCAATGCGTATCCTTGTACGAATCGCTATAACGACCGAAACGAATGTCAGGCTGAGCGCTCTCTTCTGTACTATTACCAAACCAGCGTTCGAAAAAACTCATATGTTGATCTCTCCTCAATCAGTAAGCTCTCCGAGTAACCTCGGTAGCTGTATCCTTTAATTTTCTCTCTTACGGTAGTAGGTAAGCACTGTACCAGCACTACCTAATGGGCTCAGCTCTAGTAGCTCACTCGTCTGAGTGATGACCGCAAAGCACGTCTGATCATAAGCACTCGCTAGCACAAAACAAGGAACATCTAAGGCACCTTGGGTACTGCAAATGTCAGGACAGACTTGATAATAGGTCATATGCTCTTCCGCCACCTTTTCGCCACCATAGTAAGAAACATACTTACCCGGCATAAAGCGAAGGAGCTCCGACTCGTCGTAGCTCGCCACCCAATCGCCCATCATGCCATTGAAACCTATTGGTGCCTCTGCCACGCCCTTAATCGAGTAAGAGACGGGAATAGAATCCGCTGGCAATGCCAGAATCGGCTCTGCATCAGTCAAAACCTGTGGAGAAACATAAGTAGTTTCCGGTGCACTAGTAGCGGTAGTCGATGACTTTTTGGAGGTATCACAAGCATAGCTAGAAAGTAATACCAGCGCCAGAATTAGATTTTTCATTGGTGTGGGCTTTGCCTACAGGTAAAAATACAAATTCTGCCCAGCTTGGGTTTACTTTAACGTTCTGCGCGGCAAAGCATCAGCGATTCAGTAGAATGGGCACACCCTTCCACACTAATTGCAAGCTTTCATCACCACTGTTTCCAGCTTCTAGGTAGACATCCGCCAAATCAGCGCGGTATCGGTTGCCAGTGGTTGGAGACAGTTCGGTGCTGATCTCAAAGAAACTCTTCAACTTGCGTTTCATCCGTAAGAAATAGTGGCCCTTCTCCTCTTCTATGGTTACCGTGTATTTTCCATTGCTGTACTTCCCCGTTTTAGGCTCCCAGCTTACTTCAGTGTTTGGACTGGCTTGTGCGGTGTAGCTTAAGGCAGTTTGCAACCAGGGGTCTTCCTGCGCTTCAAACGAAGACCAAGTATAGTCTACCTCAACTGTAGGTTGGATAGTCATCCGCGGGTCCTGTGGCCAGCTCGTTGGCCAAAAAGTATGGACCAACCAAACATCAATACCTGCGTTCGGTAGTGTCACCGCCTTAATGTCACCAACGCTATTGGGTCCTTCTCCCGTTGGTTGACCGACGAGTATTGCCTTGGTATTCAGTTCCAGAACAGAAGTCATTTCCTGAACTGTTCCGCGGGTCCCTCTACCTGTCAGGATAAACAAGTTTCCCTGCTGATTAATACGCTCATGGTCCCGTAGTAGATCGGTGAAGGGTTTAAGTTTGAAGCCATTACCACCACCGCCATAACGATTGTCAACTATGACTTTGTCTACCGACCCTCCATCTAGCATGTCTTCAATTTCCTGGACAAAGTTCTTGAAGGAAGGGCCATCTACATTATCCCGAATGGCCAAAAATTGGATAAAGAGCGTGCGGCTTTCTGGCAGGTATTCCATCCAATAGTTATCCTTTGCATGGGGGCTTATGCTTGACGGTAAAGCTCGGTAGCTCGGCAATCTTCGATCAAGGGCAAGGTATTCGCTATTCGGCCTAAAGGCAACTCGTTCCTGCTCCCCGCTGCCTAGTGTCAGTATCGCCTCTGTTGACACCTCCGTTTCTGTTAGGTAAGCTAGCCAGGGGGTCATTTGCCAGGTGTAGGTTGCAGCGCCGCGCTTTTGATGTTCGTTGTCTCCGGAGAGCAGGAGCTTCAACTTCTCCCATATTTCCTCGATCGGCACATCATTTACACTGATAATCTGTTCGCCGATGAGGTGTTCATGAGGAGAGGCAGCATCACATACGAAAAGGCCATCCTCAAACCAATAGGCTTTCATCGGCAACATATCGTAGTTGAGCTTTTCCTGAAATGGATAAATACCATTACTCCCTTCGCCAGTGAGTGCAAGTAAGGCCTGCAGGCGGATAATTGCATCATCATGACTCAGATTTGGAAGATCATCCTTAAGCTGGTCTGCAGCAGTTTGAAAGGTGGCCTTATCCAGCCTTTGCTCTACATCAGGATAGGTGTCCCAAAGCTTCGTAAGCACAAAATCAATGTCTTCTTCCCAAGCAGTGACCTGCTGTGTAGTTAGATTTTGTCCACTTAATGTGGAAAAAGTAAGGGTGTAAAAGGCTAAGAAAATAGTAAGTTGAAATATGCGAGTGATATCGTGCATTGGTCTTTTCAATTAAATAATGGTGGTTAGAATTAGCAGTCTAGTCTGCTCAAAATACCATCAAAGGACAAGGCATTCACTGCTTCGTTGCACCAAATGCCACAATTATCAGTGAATGGTAGCGTTGATGAACCAACCACCCCGGCTCAGTCGTTATCTTTTGTATAGAAGCCGGTTCACAGCATTAAGAGCTTGCTTAAATATCGCTTTTGATAGCGAAAAGCATTTAGTTTAGGTTCTCAGGAAGCGTTTTTTGAGCTGTATAGCAGTGCTAGGGAGTGAGAAAAAGGCAAACTGAGGTTCTGAAATGCATGCTTTGCAGCCTAAAGGGTGGAATTTAAGCAGGCTCTAACTATTTTTGCCGGCGCAAAAGTTCTCGTATGTCAGTTAAAGTCGAACAGCTCACGAAGATTTATGGTACCCAACGGGCCGTGGACGATATTGCCTTTGAGGCGCGTCCCGGAGAAATCCTTGGTTTCTTGGGGCCGAATGGTGCCGGGAAGACCACAACCATGAAGATGATCACCGGTTATCTTCCACCCAGTGCCGGCTCGCTGACGGTATGTGATATTGATGTAGTGGAAAATACACTCGATGCACAAAGAGAAATTGGTTACCTGCCCGAGCACAACCCTTTGTACAAGGACATGTACGTTCGGGAATACCTGAGCTTTGTGGCACGCCTGCACAAAATTGGTAATCCGAAAGTGCGCATCAATGAACTCATTGATATGACAGGCCTTGGGCGTGAGCAGCACAAACCGATTGGTGCTTTGTCCAAAGGATATCGGCAACGGGTGGGTTTAGCACAAGCTATGCTGCACGACCCGCAAGTTTTGATTCTTGACGAACCCACTTCCGGACTTGATCCTAACCAGCTAGCGGAGATCCGCAGTCTAATCAAGCAATTGGGCGAGAAGAAGACAGTAATTTTCTCCACTCACATCATGCAGGAAGTACAGGCACTATGTGATCGTGTGATTATCATTAACCAAGGCAAATTGGTAGCAAACGATCCGATCGAGCGCCTGCAATCACGCCTAAAGGGAGAAACACAAGTAACGGTTGCATTCGCGAAAGCCGTACCGAAGAAAGAGCTCGAGCAATTGGCCGGTGTGAAACTGGTAGAGAGCAACGGCAAGAACCGCTGGCGATTGAGTACGGAGGGTAAGGCAGACGTTCGGGAGGCTGTATTCCGCCTGGCCGTCAAACAAGACGCACCGTTATTGGAGTTGCATCGCAATGAATTGAGTATTGAGGATGTGTTCCGCTCATTAACCGACCAAAAAAGAAGCCGATGAAAGGAATTCTAAGCAGTGTTTTTTTGGTATTTCTTACAACCCTATGCGCTAACAGTCAGACTGATACCGCACTGGTAGATGTAAACTTCAAATTCACAGACGGACTTTACGTCGATGCGGAACAACTTCGAACGAACCGCCCCGAAGTTCGCTTCAATATCCTGGCGGGGAATCTAATCGTGCAGGAGGAAGATTTCCTCTTAAAGGTAGAAAACCTGCATCCACAGGGGCGCCCAGACATGCCATTACCGCTGGACAAAGTGGATTTTATGGTGGTCAATGGGCTACCTTACATTCAGGCCTACCAAGATGAAGAGCGCGACTTTACCGTCTATTCAGGTCTACGAGTACGTGGCAAACTCTGCTATTTTGCCTACTCGCAAAATCAGGCAGACACGATACTGATTAAGGCTTATAATCCCGTCAATGGCATCCCATTCCGGCAGCAAAACGTTGTGCGCGACCGCGAACAACTTGTCGAAAAGGTGTTGGATCTCACGAATGGCGAAGTAGTCGACTACAATCTCGACAACCTGCTTCAGCTGTTTGAAGAAGACCCGGCATTGATCAAGAGCTTAACTAGCTTACCGGAGGAGGAGGCGCAAAAACGCTTGCAACGTTGCCTTTTGATCTACGATGACCGCCACCCTATTTATTTACCCGCGGCCGAACCACTAACAAATTAGACTTTGGTTCAAAAATAGCCTTTCGATCTCTTCTGGAGGATACTCGACAGCACTCATTATCATTCGCTTACTTTATCGTATCAACCAGAAATCGAGAACTTTTTTTCACCGTCACTAAGGAAAGTATGCTCAGCATTTTTCGCAAAGAAATCAACTTATTCTTCAGCTCTTTGATCGGTTATATCGTGATTGGAGTTTTTCTAGTGGTGTTAGGCTTGTTCCTTTTCGTTTTCCCGGACACCAGCTTGCTCAACTTTGGCTTCGCTTCGCTTGATCCGCTCTTCTCGATGGCACCGAACATCTTTGTGTTCTTGATACCGGCCATCACCATGCGGACATTCGCCGAAGAACAGCAAAGTGGCACCATTGAACTATTGATTACCCGCCCGATTTCCGATTGGCAAATCATTCTGGGCAAGTATCTAGCTAGTTTTGCCCTGGTAGCTTTTGCCCTGCTCCCTACCCTATTGTATTACTATACTGTATACGATCTAGGCGCACCAAGAGGTAACCTTGATAGTGGAGGCATCATGGGCTCTTATCTGGGGCTTTTGTTCCTGGCAGCAGGTTTTGTAGCCATTGGCATTTTTGCCAGCTCTATCACAGCCAACCAGATTGTGGCATTCCTGGCCGCTACTGCCTTGTGTTTTTGGTTCTTCTGGGGTTTCGACTATCTGAGTCGCCTTCCGATATTCGTTGGTCAAGGTGATGATGTAGTGCAGATGATGGGGATGTTATATCACTATGATAGTCTTAGCCGAGGAGTTATCGACTCGAGGGACGTCATTTACTTTTTGAGCCTATCTGGTTTCTTCTTGTTCTTATCTATGCTCGCGCTGGAGCGCAGAAAATGGTAAGGGGAAGTCGGAAATGGGAAGGGGGAAGTGAGAAATTGGAAGTTAGAAAAAGCAGAAGTTAAAGGTTAAAGCATGAATCGCAGAACGCAAACAATCATCCAACTGGGACTGGGTCTGGCCGTGGTACTGTTGTTAAATATCGTAGCCAATAGCCGCATGGGAGGCCGTCCGCTCTATGGGGCTTTGGACTTAACCGAAGAGAAGCGTTATACCCTCACGCCGGGCACTGAAAACTTGCTAGAACAGCAAGAGGATATCATCTTCGTGCGGGTATTGCTGGATGGTGAATTTCCTGCGGGTTTCAAGCGTTTGCAGCAAGCCGCGCGGGAAATGTTGGAGGACTTCCGGTCTGTATCTCCATACATTGAGTTTGAATTCTACAACCCGAATGAAGGTACGGTAGACGAGATCAATCAACGTCGTGAGCTTTACCAGCAAGAAGGCATTTTGCCCGTTAACCTACGTGTAAAAGGTGTAGAAGGCACATCAACGACATCGATATTTCCTTACGCGATTTTCTACAAGGGTGAGCGTTCTATCCCCGTCAACATTCTGGAGAATGAAGTACCAGGTGTACCAAGTGATGTAGTGCTTAATAATGCGGTAGCATTGCTGGAGTATAAGTTTGCCAATGCTATCCAGAAGCTGAATCAATCCTATAAGGAAGTGATCGCTCTCACGTCTGGCCAAGGAGAGCTACCTCCAATCGCGACGGCAGACTTGGAAAAGGAACTTCGCAATTACTATGAAGTAGGACGATTGGAGATGGACAGCGTGGCAGTCATCCCACAAGAGATTTCCGCCTTGGTCATCGCCAAGCCAACACGCCCTTTTAGTGAAAAGAATAAATTCAAGCTGGATCAGTACATCATGAATGGCGGTAAAGTCATGTGGCTGATGGATCGGGTTGCAGTTGATCTGGACAGCCTCCAGGGACGCCCAGAGTTTTACCCTTCCACTTACGACCTCAATATTGATGATCTGCTCTTCCGGTATGGCGTTCGCCTAAACGATGATCTGGTTCAGGATCTGCGTTGCAGCCGAATTCCGTTGGCTACTGGGGTATTAGGTAATGCACCACAGTTTGATCTGTTCCGTTATCCGTACCACGTTCTGGCGCTTCCGCAGACTAATCATCCAGTGGTCAAAAGCTTGGAAGCTGTAAACTTTATCTACCCCAGTTCGATCGACATCTCACCTCGTACCAAAACGCCCGTTGATAAGACCATCCTGCTAATGAGTAGTGATGCTTCTCGTTATCAGAAGTTGCCGGTAGGTATGGACTTCGATTTCCTTCGCTATGAACTGGATCCAAGCAAGTTTCAGCGAGACTCCCTCGTAATGGCCGTACTACTTGAAGGTACCTTCCCAAGTATGTACGAGAACCGCTTATCGCAAGACAACCTCGCGGTATTACAGCAAATAGGTGTAGAGTTCCGCAAGGAGAGTGTGCCAACGGCAATGATTGTCGTCTCTGATGGTGACGTAGCTGCTAACCCAGTACGACCAGATGGTTCCGTTCTACCACTTGGATTCAACATCTACGACAAGTACCAGTTCTCCAACAAGGATTTCCTCATCAACTCCCTGGAATACCTGCTCGATCAGGGCGGCATCATCCAGGCTCGCGGCAAAGAAGTACGCCTACGCATGCTCAATAGCGAACGAGCAGAAGCAGAAGCCTCTTTCTGGCGGATACTGAACATTGCTCTACCAGTGGTCTTGCTGCTGCTGTTTGGCTTGGGTTACTACTTCGTGCGTCGTCGGAAGTATGCGGGTTGATATTGGTTTGATGGTTAGGAGGTTTGTTTGTTGGAAGGTTAGGAGGTTTGATGGTTTGTTAGTTGGATTAGTTGAGGTAGTTGGGTTAGTTCTTCTCTGTCATTACATGCCTTATATGGTTCAAAACACTTAGGTGTGCTTTGGTGACTTGGGTGGTTTAATTAGTTGGATTAGTTGAGTTAGTGAATTTAGTTGGGTGAGTTCTTTCGCAAGAATGTGAATATGTCTTTGCGGGAGTACATTATCAAAGCCAAACTGCGATTGGTTGAAATCCGCTTATTGAACTCCAACTTTACCCTGACCGAAATTGCCGATGAGCTCAACTTTACGGACGTTAGCCATTTGTCGAAGACATTCAAGCGATATACCGGCATGTCGATCCGTGAGTTCAAACAACAGGGAGAGTATCGATTGCTAAAGCGAAGCGCCTGTTAATACTGAATTCACCTAAATTCTATTCCCCTTTCAAACCTTCAAAGCGGCAAACCGTTGCTTTAGTCGGGACTTTCACTCAATTCTATTTGGATAAGCAAACGTAAGCGTTGACCTTTGCGGGCAAATTGAAACTACATGAATAGGACATTATTATTGCTGTTCGCCGTGATTATTTTGGGATCTGGTGCGTACTACATGAGCACTCAGGAAAAACAGGGGCCAGTCACCTCCGTTGTCGGGGCTGACCGAGACTTTGCGGTAGATCGGGAAATGGTATATAAAGTTTTCATTGCGGATCGCCACGGGACGCGTACCACGCTAGAGCGCAAAGCGGATCATTGGATGTTCAATGATGAGCATATTGCTCGCCCCGATGCGATTGAAAACCTTCTTAACACCATTAATAATATCCGTATGCGGTTTAAGCCCACTGAGGCTGCCGTGCCACACATGGTAGAGACCCTTGCTACCCAGGGTCTCAAGGTTGAGATTTATGGTAAAGAAGATGAACTACTCAAGTCTTACTACATTGGTGGTGCTACCAATGATGAGCGCGGCACTTACATTATTCTTGAAGGTGCAGAACAGCCATACGTAGCTGAAATCCCGGGTTGGGAAGGTAACCTACGCTACCGTTTCAATATGCGAGGTGATGATTGGCGCGACAAGACAATACTGAAGGCCACTGCTGAAGAGATTGCGTCGGTAAGTGTTGAATATCCGAAGCAACAGAACAGCTCGTTCCGCCTTAGCGTAGAGAATGAAATGAGCGTCAAACCTTACTATCCACTTACCCCAGTAATCCGAGCCCCCCTACAGGAGGGCCGAGTAGATGCTTTCATCCACAACTTCGAGGCGCTAGTTGCTTCCAGCTTCAACAACTACAATGAGGACTTCGATCAAATTGTAGCACAGGTTCCTTTTGCAGTCATTACTGTCACTAAAAAGGATGGTAGTACTAAGTCACTGAATCTATTTCCAATCTACCCTGAAGCCAACGTAGATATAAAGACTGGGACCCAACTGGACCCAGCAGCAGTATACTCTTACCACGGCCAAACACAGGACAATGACCTAATGGTTGTCTACAATGAAATGATCAAAAAGGTGCTTTGGAGCTACGAATTCTTCTACCAGTAGGTAGGTAAGATTGGTCATCTAAAAAGCGCTTACGTTTATCGAAGATTTTGGCGCGAGGGCATTAACTTTCGTAACTAATAGGAGTCATCATTGAACGCTCTATTAGTATGTCAAACGCCCTCACGCCTCTGATTCGGTATTTCCGTGCGTGCTACCAAGCCGACTATCGCGCCACACGCCTATTAAACTTCTTAAGTAAGAAGGTAGACCTCCCCTATCTGTTTGCGGATGAAGCCTTTCTTTCAGGAAGTCTAGCCACCCTACCCGTCGATTCAGACTGGGGAGAGGCTATGCAGGCCAACCTATACTTGCATGGCAAGGAGGAGCAACTCTATTGCCATGCATTCTTTCTCCTTGGCCGGACATCTGTCCTAGGGAAAACGCGTCAAGTATGTGCTCCCCTATATTTTATTCCTGCAAAGCTGCAGAAAACAGCTAATGTGTACCAGATCAAGTTGGATTTTGATGGGGCTATTCTCAATCCAGCAATCGCAGAGGTACTGCAGAATGAGGCCTCCAATACCACACGCCAAGGCAGTCTTCATCAGATCCTTACCGATGAGTTGCCTTTACCGCCATTTACATTTGAGGCACTACATCAATTGGAAGATACACTGCGCGCTATCTTTCCCAATATCACTCACCCTAATTATCAACTCTTCCCACTTAGGTCTACCTTATCAGATCTAAAAGCAGGAGTACGGCAGCAAACGGAGGGTTTCTCCTTGTGGCCATGTGTAGGACTTGCGACCCTGGAAAAATCAAGCGGTTCACTTGGAATTTTGAATGAACTGGAGGAACTAAGCCAACAGAAGCATTTTTCGCCAGTACTTCACGCCTTATTCACCAATGACGAATTGCCTTCTATTTCGAACAAGGAAGACATCTCTCCTTTACCGGTCCTCCTCTCTGCTCGACAGGAAGAGATTCTGAAGTCCGCATCAACGCAGACTCTGAGTATGGTGAATGGTCCTCCGGGGACGGGCAAGTCGTTTACCATCGCAGCAATTGCAGCTGATCGTATGAGTAAAGGCGAGACCGTTTTGATTGCGGCGAAAAACGAGCAGGCGGTGAATGTCATTGCCGATAAGTTGGAGCGTGATTTCGAATTACCCAACATTGCGATCCGAGCTAATCGTAGCGACTATCGACGTCACCTCAGGCGCCGACTGAAGGATTGGCTCAATGGCTTGGGGATAAAGCGAGTCTCTCCTCAAAAGATGAAGAAGCATCAGATCGAGCTAGACTCTCGTTCCCGACAGGTAGCCGAGTTGGAGACGAAGTTAGAGGAGCGTATTGCCCTAGATATTCGGCATCAGGATTTATTGGTAAGCGATAGAATTAGCTTGTGGAAGCGCTATCAAAAATGGCGTTGGCATCGTACGGTCATCAACGACGATCCACTTTGGAGCGATCAAATGCAACTGGATCACCGTCGAGACCAACTGCAAGATGCTGGACGCACTTATTTGGAGTCCTTATTTTTTCAGCGGTTGAATAAGTCCTTCAATCATCATCGCGCGGAGCTCCAACGCGTATGGAAAGCACTTCGAAGTCAAACTACGGGCAAGGAAAAGGAGCGCTATTTTAATACGGTCAACTTTTCGAATTTGCTACAAGCAATGCCTATCTGGCTCGTCGACACAGCTCATGTTCATGAGGTTTTGCCACTAAAGCAAAATCTCTTCGACCTCGTCATAATTGACGAAGCCAGTCAATGCGATATTGCCAGCGCTTTGCCCCTGTTACAGCGAGCTAAACGAGCTGTCATTGTTGGCGACCCAAAACAATTGCGGCATGTATCGTTCTTGAGTAGAGGGCGGCAAATAACAATTGCCCGGCAGTTTCAGCTACCTTCTTCTCATCAGCGGGAAGTGACGGGGTCGCTATCCTTTAGGGACAGCAGTTTATTAGACCTCACCAGCGCTCGGATCAACGATCAGCGACACGTGATGATGCTCGATGAGCACTTTCGCTCGCTGCCGCAATTGATCCACTTTAGCAATAAAGAGTTCTATCGCTCACAGCTCAAGATCATGACGGCCAATCCAAGTGAGGGCACGGAAAGGTGCATCCACATTCACCGGTTAAATGGCACTCGCGACCCCAAGGGCTTCAATGAGAAGGAAGGCCTGGCTATCCTGAGATATGTGCAAAGAGTAATTCGCAAAGAGCAGAAACTACAGCCTGAGCTTTGCCAAAGCATTGGAATATTATCTCCCTTCAGGACCCAAGCAGATCATCTACGAAAGCAGTTTCGCAAAAGCTTGTCGGATGAGGAACTGGTGCGTCATCGCATCTTAATTGGCACCGCTCATGACTTTCAAGGAGAGGAAAGAGACCTGATGTATATATCATGGGCCATCGATGAGCATACCCCAAGCGGTGTATTCCGCTTCCTCGATCGGGAAGATGTCTTTAATGTCAGCATCACCAGAGCCCGGGTAGCACAGTTCCTGTTCCTATCAATTGATCACCATGAGCTACCAAAACAGTCGTTATTAGCACGCTACCTGGTGGATGCTGGTATTGAGCAATCGGTAATTCCCGTTGACAAAACGCCAAGCCTTGGAGACCCGTTCCTGAAAGAAGTCAGTAACTTCCTCTTGCAGCAAGGAGTAGAGAACATCATGGAGAATTACCATATCGCCGGTTTGGAGATCGATTTGGTATTTGTTTACCAGGGGAAGACCTACTGTGTGGATTTGGTCGGATACCCAGGGCCATACGAAAGTGCTATCCCCACCAGCCATTGGAAAATGTTAGGGCGACTGGGCCTCCACCCGCTCGTGCTCCCCTACAGCCACTGGGTCTTCAGACGTAAAGAATCTGAAGACATCCTAAGGATACTACTCAACTAAAAATAAAACGCCCCGGAAACTCAAGGTCTCCGGGGCGAATTCATTTATGATCAAAGATACCGAGGTATCTCTAACGCATCAATTAGTGCTGTACTGTGATCGGGCGGTTGCTTACACCTTGGTCCGTGCTAACGCGGATCAAGTAAGAACCACTTGGAAGATCAGCAGTGTTCACACGAATGCGATCTGTCATTACACCTTCCAATACCTGACGCTGTAGTTGTTGACCTTTAGTGTTGAACAAGATCAACTCACCAGTAGCAGGTGTTTCCAGATCGAAGTCGATATTTACGTAATCGTCAGCTGGATTAGGGAACGCCTTAACTGCACCGGTAGGAAGCTGAGGCTCAGTAGCGTCAACGACATCCTCTACACCAATGTTTAAGCGAACAACAGGAACGATATCCAAACCGAAACCGATCATACTGAAAGATCCTTCGTTACTCACGTCCAAAGCACCAGCGAAACGCTGACGCATTAGAGAGTCAGTGTAGAAGTTCATTGCAGCATAGTCAAATTCCTCAGATGCCAACAAGAAGAAGTTCACATCATCATCTGGAGCATACTGTACAGAAGCGATGTAGTGCACGTCCTCCTGCAGCAAGATCAAGTCGTCCAAAAGTGGCTCCAAAGGAACTGTTACCAGATCCTGGCCTTCGCCACCTTCTACTTCGTAGCTAGCGAAACCAACTAGTGTGTACTCGTCTTGGTCTGCTTCAAAGTTATCGTTAGCATCACCAGGCCATTCGTGTAGTAGTACTTGTAGCGTACGACCAGCGATATCGCCAGGGTTACCCATACCGAAAGTGATAGACTTAGCCAATAGTGGGTCACCAGAAACTAGATCTTCGTTGTTGTTCACCCAGTAAGTGTTACCGTAAGTAAAGGCATTGTCTGCCGCAGGGCGTACGTCACGAGTAAACTCTAGTGCTTTCGCGAATACAGAATCAGTGATGATGATTGGGAAGCTACGAGTGGTGTTCTCTGGCTCAGCCTCATCAGCATCATTGTCGTAAGTCAATGTGTAAGTAGCAGTGTAGTTAGCTGGTACTGGCTCTGGCGTAAACTCGCCATCAAAGAAGATGTTCTCCGCCAAAGAGTCAGAAGCGATGTTACCGTAATCCAACATGTTGCTGAATACCTCATCACCAGTAGCGTCATCAGTTACAGAAATAGTCAACTGAACGTTAGTCTGGTCACCAGAACCGATGTTCTCGATGTCAGCGATGAAACCGATAGGCTCTACCTGAGAAGCAGGTGTACGTAGATTTGGAGCGATCGCTGCAAAATCATTTACGCGCATGTTGTTAGCAGGACGTGGGTCCTCAGAAGTCAATACGATGTCGTCAATTGCCAAAAAGTACTCCCAGCCACCGAACCACTGGATCTGTAGCAATACTTCACTTTCACCAGCTGCCGCAGAAGAGATATCTGCACTTGCTAGGAATGGGTTGTCTGACCAACGTACAGCAGTAGTCAAGTTAGGGAACAAAGTGAAGCTCTCCCAAGACATACCAGCGTCTGTACTTACACGTAGAACACAGTTATCAACTGCATCCAAGTCAAAGACACCAATCAAACTTTGCATAGAGAAGAACACATCTGCCGCCATAGAACAGTCGATTGCCGTAGTAGTCAACTGTGTAGTGTGGTTAGCAGCAGGTGCACCAGCCAAACCACGGTCAGAGTTAGCCCAAAGGTAACCGTTGTCCGCGCCAGGAGCTAGGAAAGTAGCCGTAGCTGTGTTACCCAATGCAGCAGGTGCTACAGCAGCAGGATCAGTCGCGTGCACAAAAGTCACTTCCTCTCCAGCCATACTAGTGTTGTCCACGTTAGTCCAACCAGCAGGAATCGCACCACCAGAGAAATCCTCTTGAAAGATGATCTGTCCCTGCAAGGCTAGCGTAGCGCAAAGCAGTGTTAGTGTCAGGTAATTTTTCAAATTCATAAAATACAAGTTTGGTTAAGTAAACATAACAAGGAACCACCGTTCCTGAACTATCACCAGTTCGTAGTTGATAGTTGTTAGTCGTAAGAGAATAACGCTTAGGGTTTACTATGCACAGCACGGTAGCCATCTACAGGAGATGGTACAGCTTGATGAAGTTTAATGCTTACAGTGTGGCGATACGAAACGGGTCTGAGAAAATCTCAGCTGAAAGTAGAGTGGGAATATTAAAGTAACGGATATCTACCGTTCGATAATTGGGTTTCGGTCTATAAGGTCCCGCAAAGGTATTCAACCAGACTGCTATTTCCACTTAACTGCCGACATTTATTGATTTTATCGTCGGCTATTTTGCAAATACGCATACTAGGCTTCTACTAGCGCTGCATATTCTGCCTTCAATTGCTCTTGATCTACTGGCACTACTCCTACCTTCTCGCATACTTGCCCTCCGGCCAAATTAGCAAGGTGAGCAACTGTGCGAATATCCACTCCAGCAGCTAAGCCTAAAGCCATAATACTGATAACGGTATCGCCAGCTCCACATACATCCGCTATACTACGCTCCTGGGTGGGAATCACCTCCGCTACGTCCTTACTAGCCACAAACAATCCTTTCTCAGAAAGCGTGATCATGGTATAAGTATTTCCAAGACGTCGACTCACTTCTGCTGCTGCTGTCTTCAGCCCCTCTATGGTAGGCTCAAGTGTTTCCTGCAGTTGCTGCTGCATTTCCCGCAAATTGGGCTTGAACAATGTAACATGACGATACGCCCAAAAGTTATCGTACTTCGGATCTACCGCAGTAGGAATATCGCGCCGCAATGCCTCCAGCGTAACTTCACGAATCAAGTCTGGACGAAGCACTCCCTTATTGTAGTCTTGAAAAAGGATCAGGTGGATTTCCTTTTGATCCAGTAGTTCTCGTAGTTGTGTCAGCAGCTGCTTAGCTTCTTGATCATTGATCTGGCTGGTATCCTCCCGATCAACACGAAGTAAATGTTGATGCTGTGCAATTACCCGGGTCTTTACGGTCGTCGTTCGGCCAGCAGATTTAGTCAAATACTTAGCTGAGATGTTGTTCTGCGGTAACAATTCTTGAAATACGGTTCCATTCGAATCATCACCTATAACGCTAAACAGATACGGTGTCGCTCCCATAGCTTCTATATTGAGCGCCACATTAGCTGCTCCTCCTAGACGGTTGTCCTCATCCTGTAAATGAACTACCGGTACCGGAGCCTCAGGCGAAATTCTATTCACCTTACCTTCCAGGTATCGGTCAATCATGACATCACCAATGATGACAATATTAAGCTGTGAAAAACGATCGAAAAAGTTGTTTACACTCATGCCTCTTGCTGCGAAAGACGCAAAAATAAGAAATTATTCCCGCTGGAAACCCTCACCCAGTGCATTGGCAATACTACTCGCAGCACCGCGGTTATCGGCTAAATAATTCATGACTTGCTTGACGGCACGTTTCCGGTTTTCTGGATCTTGCATCTGCTGAAAGACCTGTTGAAAATCAACTTCATTCTTGATCACAAAAGCGCCGCCTTGTTCTTTCAACTGTACCGCTTCAAAGAATTTTTCATGCTTTGGGCCAAAAATGATGGGTAGTCCATGAGCTGCAGGCTCGAGCGTATTGTGAATACTTCGCCCAAAACCTCCACCGATGTAAGCTAGATCTCCACAGCGATACACGCGAGAGAGCATGCCTATTGTATCAAGAATAAGAACTCGAGCCTGTTGGAGTTCGTCGTTTGAAGGCTTGGCAGAATAACGAACATACGGCAATGGGCAGTCCTTGACAATTTGCTTTACATGTCCTTCACTTATGTCATGTGGAGCAATGAGTAATTTCCAGTCCTGTTCCCACAACTCGGGTTTCGCAAATAGTATTTTCTCCCCTGGAGGCCAAGTGCTCCCTGCTATTAGCACCTTATGTCCGTTCCCAAAGGCTTCAACCACTGGAAAGGCAGCCTCAGACTCCGCTAATGCAATTACCTGATCAACACGTGGATCACCTACCCCGGTGGTATTAGTTATGTCGTGTGCATTGAGCAAGTTGGCATCATTAGTCGTTTGCACATAGAGATGGGTAAAATTTGACAGGAGCTTACGAAACGCCTTACCATACCATTGAAAAAACAACTGATCTGGTCGAAAGACGGCCGCAATTAGATAAGTCGGGATGTGCCGTTGGAAAGCAGCTTGCAGGTGAAAATACCAGAACTCATACTTCACGAAAACAATGGTATTAGGACGCAATTCGTCTAGCCATTGCCGCGCCCTAGAAGGCCCATCATGGGGTAAATAGCACACATAATTAGCAACGGGATAGTCTTTGCGCTGCTCATAACCTGAAGGAGAGTAGAAACTGAGAACGAGCTGCAGATCGGGATGATCTTTACGTAATTGTTCCAAAACTGATCGGCCCTGTTCGAATTCTCCTAATGATGCACAATGCATCCAAAGGACCTTTGCATCAGCCGGGACAGATTGTCGCCAAGCTTGTAGCTTCTCAAGCCAATTTTTCCGTCCCTGAACCCAACTTGCAGCCTTAGCATTGAACAATGCAGCAATACGAATGCCAAAATGGTACAGCCCGATAGCAAGTCGGTACAGCAATACACTCATTAATAAAAGATCTCTTCGGAATTCCCTTGGTAGAAGGGCAAAGAAAAGGAGAACCGCAGACCAGCTAGTAGATCAAGGCGCTGCTCTGTATCAGCTACACGGGTATCGAAGTTGAAAGATCGACGATTCTGCGTAAACCCTTGGAAAAACTCGAATCCGATCGTCAAGTTCACCCCATTGGTTTTTCCTATTGTTTGATACCCTACAAACTGGTGGAGAGCTAAACCATTTGTCAGACGGTCGTATCCTTTTTCATATTCACCCGTTAATTGCGGAACGGTCCGGAAGGGATCATCCTGAATACGAATACGATGCTGAAGCAGACCCGCACCTAAGTTGATACGAATTCCTGTACGATCGTTGTTTTGTGAAAGTCCGATTAATCTGCCCGCACGCACACCGTAGTAACTGCCACGCTGACGCAACTGAATATCGGCAGGTTCACGATCATTACCAATGATATCACCTGTTTCCGTTCGGAGGCCAGCTAGTACATCTTCCTTGACCTCGCTCCCAAATAGAAACTGCCCCTGCACACCAAACGTCCAGTTACTAGGAGTCATGAAATCGGCAGACACCTCTGCAGCAAAGTTATTCCCAAAGCGGTCCGTCAATTCACCAATTGGAATCTGAGGGCCGTAACCAAAGTTCAAGAGAATGACCTTACCGGAGTTGCCGCTTCCAAGGAATTGTGCACTTAAAGGCTGCAGCAAGAGCATCATCATTGCACTCATCAAGCCTGCCTGTATATATAGCTTCCAACGTATCGGTCTCATAAAATTTATACTTCAAGTGATTCCTCCTTACCGAGAATTAACCGTAAGGAGCGGCAAAGATAGCAGCTTCTGCTCCCCTTACCACAAATTTATTCTAAAGTTAAGTCCGTTAGCACACCTCTGGGCATCATGATCTTTTATCTTTGTCGTCCAATATCAATCCCAAACCGCATTTAGAATATTATCTCCATGCCAAGAATATTAATAACCGGTGGTGCCGGTTTCCTCGGTTCTCATCTGTGTGATCGTTTCATCAAAGAAGGATATCAGGTCATTGCGATGGACAACCTTCTGACCGGTAACAAGGAAAACTTAGCCCACCTGTTTCCGCTCCCTGAATTCGAATACTACCATCACGACATAACCAAGTTCGTGCACGTTCCGGGGAACTTGGACTATATCCTACATTTTGCCTCTCCTGCTAGTCCAATTGACTATCTAAAGATGCCTATTCAAACCCTCAAGGTTGGTGCGTTAGGTACACACAACTTATTGGGTTTAGCCAAAGAGAAGAAAGCCAGAATATTAGTTGCCTCCACCTCAGAGGTTTATGGAGATCCATTGATTCATCCACAACCAGAAGAATACTGGGGGAATGTTAATCCCGTTGGTCCACGTGGTGTATATGATGAAGCAAAACGCTTCCTGGAAGCCATCACGATGGCCTACCATAATTACCACGACGTAGAGACACGCATCATCCGTATTTTTAACACTTATGGTTCTCGAATGCGCACAGATGATGGTCGCGTATTACCAGCATTCTTTTCACAAGCTATTCGGGGTGAAGGCCTCACCGTTTTTGGCGATGGTTCCCAATCTCGTTCATTCTGTTATGTCGACGATCTAGTGGAAGGAATCTATCGCTTATTGCTTAGTGATTATCACCTACCAGTGAATATCGGCAACCCGGATGAAATAACGATCATCGACTTCGCAAAGGAGGTACTTGCCCTAGTGAACAACCCCGATGCTCATATCATACACAAAGATTTACCCGTAGACGATCCAAAGATTCGACAGCCCGATATTAGTAAGGCCAAGGAAATTTTAGGTTGGGAACCTACCGTGACTCGAGCGGAAGGTCTTCGTCGAACTTATGAATACTTCAAAGAAGTGGTAAAATAAGGCCGATTCACACGGTAGGCACTGCTTTGACGTTGTTTTGATAAATACGAAATGAAATGGCAAATATTCTAGTGACGGGTGGTGCTGGTTTTATCGGCTCTCATCTAATCCGTTTGATGGTCAATAAATACCCAGGCGATCACATCTTCAATCTTGATGCATTGACCTACGCCGGCAATGCTGAGAACCTCAAAGATTTAGAGCAGGCAGCAAACTACACCTTTATCAAGGGAGATATCACAGACTTCACATTTCTAGAATCTCTCTTCGATAAACATCAATTTAGTGGTGTAATCCACCTTGCTGCTGAATCCCATGTGGATCGTTCCATTGCTAACCCAATGGCCTTCATCACGACCAATGTTGTTGGTACGGTGAATTTGCTAAACGCGGCGAAAAACGCCTGGCAGGACAATTACGAAGGCAAGCGCTTCTACCATGTGTCCACCGACGAAGTGTATGGTTCGCTGGGAGCAGAGGGATATTTTGTAGAAGAGACCCCTTATGATCCGAGAAGCCCTTATTCTGCTTCAAAGGCCAGTTCAGATCATTTCGTTCGGGCTTGGCACCATACTTATGGCTTACCGATTGTGGTATCGAACTGTTCCAACAACTATGGTCCGTACCAGTTTCCTGAGAAATTACTCCCATTGATGATCAATAACATTCGTCATGGCAAGCCTCTTCCTGTCTACGGAGATGGATCAAATGTCCGGGATTGGTTGTGGGTTGAGGATCATGCTGCCGCTATCGATCTTATCTATCGGGAAGGCCTCAATGGAGAGACCTATAATATTGGTGGCAATAACGAATGGTCGAACCTAGATCTAGTGCATAAACTTTGTGATGTCTGTGATGAATTACTGGGGCGTCCAGCAGGAAGTGCTAGGAAGACGATCACCTTTGTTACAGATCGCCCCGGACATGATCAACGATATGCAATTGACGCCACTAAGTTGAAGAACGAACTCAACTGGGAACCACAAGTACAAGTTGAAGAAGGCTTGCGACGTACAGTCCAGTGGTACCTCGACAATTCAGAATGGTTGGAGAATATCACTTCTGGAGCTTATCGTGATTACTACGCGAAAATGTACCAAGAACGGTAGCATCAAACGTCCTGAGCACAAAAGAGAACTGTCATGAGAAATCTATACCAGCTGCTTTTTATTGTTCTTTTACTGAGTGCATGCAAGCAGCAGCAGAACGATCCCCGTAGTTTACCAGCTCTAGAAGGGGAATACTTGCAGATGATCGTTGAAATCCCTGCAGGAACCAATCAGAAGATTGAGTTCGATTATGCTGATGGAACCTTCAAAGTGGATCAAATAGATGGTAAAGATCGAGTGATTGACTTCCTCCCCTACCCTGGCAACTACGGCTTCGTTCCGGGTACGCTAATGGACAAAGAACGTGGTGGAGATGGTGATGCTCTCGACATCTTGGTAATTGGTGAATCTGTAGCCACCGGCACTGCCATGCCCGTCATTCCAATTGGCGCATTGATGCTTCGAGATCGGAATGAAATTGACACCAAATTAATTTCCATTCCGGCCGATCCTGCTTTGCAAGTGATCAAAGCTGAAGACTTTATGAGTTTCGCCCTCAAATACGATGCCGCTCGCCGGATTATCGAGGACTGGTTCCAGAATTACAAAGGTCCTGCGGGGGTAGAGGTTATTCGTTGGGAAGACGAAAAATATGCTTGGTCGGAAGTAGAAAAGTGGACGAAATAGTCCGTTTAAGACTCGATCACCAGAATCCATAACTTATCAAAGCGATGAAAGGGAGGGACAAATATTAGATGAGCTCAACCTTACACCCCCTTTCACCGTTCTGTAAAGTATTGATATGACAGTAGCATGACTGAAACACCCATTGAAGCGAAGCGAAGTCCTAGCCGTCCGGCTAGTTGGATAAGGCGATTCCCATGTCGTGCACCCCATGATTTATCCACAATACCAACCAGCTCCTTGAACACGATTCGTTTATCAACCGACTGGACAATCCACTGGTCTGTAGGAATACAGAAAGGAGCAAGTAGCTGGGATAACCTCCCTGACCGAGATGACCTCTTTGTCTCTCGCGCTTATTTCGACCTACTTGATGAACTAGACCTTGCTGGTGTGGATACAGGCTTTGCCATTTTCCGTCATCCTGAGCATGGTGAGTTTGGGGTGGTCTTGCAAGCCTTCTCCTTTAACCCGGAGGAGCAAATGGGAAAGCTGGATCAAAACGAACAGTACGGAGCCTTACAAGCCTTTATCAGTAATGTGAAGGGGATACTGGCTCGTGTACTTCGTTTTCGTATTCTCTCCTTGGGCCAACTACTTCTGACTGGCGAACATGCCTTACGTGGGCAATTGGATTTCACAGCCGAGGAGCTAACGACAGTTTTGAGCGAAGGTGCTGAAGCGATTGCCAAAGAATGGCCTGAACGTCTACACGGGATAATGATCAAGGATATGCCGCTGGCGCAACATCCAAGAGATCACAAATTCCATGCGTTGCCAGTACAGCCCAATATGGTACTTGATATCCCTGCTGAGTGGAATTCCTTTGAGGATTATTTGGCGGCGATGTCATCAAAATATCGCGTCCGGGTTCGTCGAGCGCGAAAGAAAGGGAAGGAAATCACTCGCCGAGAAATGGATTTAGACGAAATCTCTGATCGTCAATCCCACATGTTTTCTCTTTACCTGGATATTGCGTCGCAGTCAGATTTCAATGCAGTAGCCTTACCTGAGCACTATTTTACGGCTTGGAAAAAGAACTTCCCAGAAAGGTTCCGAGTATGGGGCTATTTCCTCGGTGAAGAATTAATTGGTTTCTCTACTGCGGTTTATAATCATCACGAATTAGAAGCTCACTTCCTGGGTTTTGACGCCAAATACAATCGATCTCACCAGCTCTACCTCAATATTCTTTATGATTTGGTAGAAGAGACGATTGAGGCTAAGTGCACGGAGGCCGTATTCTCTCGCACCGCTTTGGAGATCAAAAGCTCCGTGGGAGCTGAAGCGGTAGAGCTACAATGTTGGATGCGGGCTCGTGTAAAAGTGGCTAATCCTTTAATTCCAGTAGTTGCACGGTTTATCGCTCCACTACCCGAGTGGGAAGCTCGACATCCATTTAAATAAACGAACGGCATGTAAAATAGAAACATGAGTCATCCCGAATTTTAGGGAAAT